>Ga0182018_10000127_pt1 | contig 95431 bp, 86 predicted proteins | sample 812P2MmetaG_FD_120490 | JGI IMG/M metagenome (GOLD analysis project Ga0182018, IMG submission 120490) | Permafrost microbial communities from Stordalen Mire, Sweden - 812P2M metaG | ecosystem: Environmental > Terrestrial > Soil > Wetlands > Permafrost | place: Sweden: Stordalen | collected...
AGAACCCGTCTCCGCTTCGCCGACAAGGCCATCATAAAACGCTTGACCATCGGATTGAAACTAATTATCATCGAACCGCAAGGTGTGGGTTAACTGGTTGTCTCACCCTTGGGGTCCACCCCAATCCGCCCGGTCGCTGCGCAAGCACCGCGAACTGATCCTCAACTATTTTCGCGCTCAGAAGTTGCGTTCCAGCGGAGTTTGTCGAGGGTCTTGCGTATTCCGCTGAAGCGGGGCAGCGTCGGAGCGAAGCGACGCTGGTTATGCCTACCATGTCCGAAATGCCCCAGTTGAGTCAAGAAGTTTCTGATTAGCGAGGAAAAGCAGCATCATTTCGTTTTCATCATCTCGTCTTTGCTTGGCGCATTCCGCTCGAAGTGGGGCGCGCCGAAGGTCATTGGAGTGTCTCGGCCAGGCGCCTGCCAATCTGGTAGGCTACACTACGCGACTTTCCGGGTGCGATCGCCGTAGGCCCCAAATCTTCTTGACAGGTCGGCATATGATGTCTACAATGTAAGCATTGTGGCAGAGCTACTTGGTGCTTTCGAGCAAGCCGTCCTGTTGGCGGTCTGGAATCTCGCAGATCAGGCATATGGACGTGCCATTCTCCGTAGCGCCCAGTCTGCTTTGGACCGACAAGCGGCCGCCGGGGCGGTGTACGCAACTTTGGATCGCTTGGAACAAAAGCGCCTCGTTGCCTCGCGTCTGGAAGAAGGAACGCCGGTGCGGGCAGGCCGTGCGCGCCGTTACTACCGGCTCACAGCTGCTGGGATAAAGGCACTCAACGAGTCGAAGGCTGCCATCGAACAGATGTGGCGAGGAGCAAAGTGGCCCCTGGAGTCGAAGGCATGACTCCGCGCGTGCCGCCTCGATGGCTGGAAAAGATGCTGCTGTGGTGCCTGCCAGCGCGCGACAGGGAAACGATTTCCGGCGATCTCCTGGAGGAGTACCAGGAAGAGCAGGCGCCGCACCTTGGCTACATGCGGGCGAATGTTTGGTATACGCGCCAGGCCATCAGCTTCTTATCCGTTCGGAGTTTTGAAGGTTCACCAATGAAAGCGTCCTTGACGTGGATGTGCGTGTTCACCGCTGTCTCAGGGGTTTGGCTTGCTGTAATGGAAAACATCCGGAAGCATGCAGGTTACCTCGAACGATCGGCAATTGCGATTTGTGTCGTGATCCAGGGCGTGGGCACAGTGCTGTTTCTGATGCGTGACGGCCGCTCGATCTTTCGAGCCTTGGTCTTGGCGGGCGCCGCGGGCGTTGTACTTTTGGGCGCTTCGGCCGTCAAACGAATTCTCGACGCGCCGCGTTTTGAGGGATTCGTCCTCCTCATCGGTTCTGCCCTGATTGTGCAGGGAGCCTTAGCGATTTTGGTCGTGCTCCGATCGCACCATGGGCAACAAGTTTCGTGATTCCTATGTCAAATTTCAACTCCACACATGAAAAATGCAAGGTAGCACGCTTGGTGCTTATAGTCGCTATGGTCCTGCCGCCGCTTACTTCGGCCTATGCTCAAGCAGCGGGCGTTTCGGGGAAATGGTCAGGATCTTCCTCCGACAACGGCCCCATCGGAACCGTGTTTGCCGTACTCAAGCAGGAGGGTACGACCTTGACCGGGACCGCGGGCCCCAGCGAATCGAAGCAGTTGCCAATCGCGAGCGGTAAAGTCGCTGGCGAACGTCTGACGTTCGAAGTAAAAATGGGTGGTGGAACCCTACGTTTCGACCTCACCGATGCGGGTTCCGAGCTCCGCGGGACAGTCCAGCTCTCCGATGGCGGCGGGCACACGGAAAGCTCCAAGGTAGTCTTAAAGCCCGTGTCGTAGTTCGAAGGCAAAAAGCGATGACACCTAACGCAGCACGCCGCTATTTCATTTGCGCGGCGATGGGGGTCACTCTCGCTGCCGGGCAGCAGACCAAATCCGTCATTCCCGATATCTCCTACGGCAAGGATTCCCCGTCGCAGACCCTCGATCTCTATGTTCCGGCCAAAAGCGGTTTCGCGACCGTTATCTATACGTATGGCGGCGGGTGGCATTCGGGCAGCGGGAAGAGTTCCACCCCAATCGCGCAGACGCTGCAGAGTCTTGGGTATGGATGCGTGCTTGTGTCTCATCGCCTGTCGCCACCCGATTCATTCCCCGCCCAGCCGGAAGATGTGGCCGCGGCGTTGGCTTGGACCAAAAGGAACATCGCGGCCTGGGGCGGCAATCCCGAACATATCGTTCTCGCGGGGCATAGTTCCGGAGCGCACCTCAGCCTGCTTCTGGTGACTGACCCGCGCTTTCTGGCGAAACACGACCTCTCAGTTAGCGACGTCGCGGCCGTGATTGGACTTAGCACGCCTTTGGATCTGTCACCTCGAAACGATGGTCAAGGCTACGGCGACATGCTGTTGGCGGGCGCAGGTGCGGACGTGTTCCATCGCGATCCCATCATGATGAAAGAGGCCAGTCCGATTTCGCAGCTCCAATCCGCCCTGCCACCAACGCTTCTCCTCGTAGGCGAGCGAGATTTTCCGATGCTCGCTCTCGATGCCCGCGCCTTTATTGCCAGGGAGAACAATCTGGGTGGGCATGCGGAGTTTGCCCTCATCCCGGCCAAAGACCACCTAGGTATGGCCCGCGGCATGACCGACGAGAAAGACCCCGTTTTGAAAGCGGTGTTGGCATTCCTGGAGAAAAGCTCCGCCAGCAGGCGCCCTTAGGCACAACTCGTGAACATCTTTGATCTGATTTTTCTAGCGTCCGCTCTTGCAACCGCAATTACGCTCGCCGTTGCCGCGATCTCGGCCTTGCGCGGGCGGGGCGCCCGCGCATTCCGAATCCTCCGAGCGTACGGGATTTGCGCGGTTTGCTATTCCGGGATCGCTTTAGCGGCCCATTTCTTGAAACCCCAGCGCGTCATCGCGGTGGGTACGCCTTGGTGTTTTGACGATTGGTGCCTTCAGGTCGACAGTGCCGAGCATGCGGCCCATGGCTCAACGGCTTCCTATGACATCAAGCTACGAATCTTCAGCGCGGCCCGAGGCATCACGCAACGCGCTAACGGAGCTTGGATCTATCTGATCGACAACCGGGGTATCCGCTACGCGGCCAATTCCGATCCATTGGCTGTGCCCCTGACCGTCAAACTCGGGCCTGGAGAGTCCATCAGCACCTCGCGCCACTTCGAGGTTCCCGCCGATGTGGGCGCGCTCGGCCTCATCACCGGCCATGGCGGACCTTACTGCGGCGCGATGAGTCTCCTCATCATCGGTGAAGGCGGTTGCCTGTTCAACCGGCCCACTATGATCCGTATCAACTGACAGCCGTGAGTGAAACCTTGCCTCCCCTGCAAGCGGGCGTTGGCGAATCTACGTGCCGCATCTTCCGTTCACTTGGCCGCCTAGTCCCGGGTAGAACGAATAGATCCTCGCCGACGGCGTAGTGTATACCCGACGAAATTTCACTCGGGCGAAGTCGCCTTCCTGTGGTTATGAGGCAACCGAATCCGGTTGCCCCATCGAGAGGTGGTTAGATTATCTCTGGCGTTGATGTTGCATCGGGAACGGCGCGGGTCGCCTGTGCCGTAGTTCGTGTTTGCAACCAGCGATTTTCCATTTCCTCCATTTTCCGCCGTACATGGTCCCAATAGCCTGCGGGGATCTGCGGCTGCTTGACCTCCTCTATTAAAGATGTGAAGTACGCCAAGCTGGTTATGGGAAGGTGTGTTTGGCCGTTCAGCATGGCTATGTACTTCCGGGCGCACCCCAACCAGATAGCCCGGCGCAGTTGGTCCAACGACACTCCACGCTGAAGGAGATTCAACGCCAGTTTTTCGTCGGCCGCCGTGAACATCGAGCCCACACATGCCGGCTTTAGAAGAGCCTCCCGCACGTGCCGCAAGTACTCCGCTTGCGGGTTGGCCGCAGCGATTGTGGTCTGTTTTTGATACGGCCAGAAGCGATCCCGGATCTCGACCGCGTCACCACAGTGTTCGCATACCCCCGCTCGGTGCAACTCATCGAGGTCCGCTTCGATCAACACCGGGTCTTTCGCTAGACCCGAGCAAAATCGGTCAATTCGATTACCGCTCGGGCGGTCTGCCGGTCAGCTCGCAAGCAGAGATGGATATACAATTTGAAAGCCCCATCGGACAGTAACGCCAAAGCCTGTGCGACCTCGCGCCCCGCTGCAAACCAGCCGGTGGGTTGTTTGAGAATCAGCCGAGCTGCGCTCATGCGCCACCCTCCAGGCCGATCCTCCGAACCTCGGCCTTTCTTCATACGGATGGAGTCGCCCGACAGTTCAATGCGATAGGCGTTGTGACCAACCGATCGAGAATGCTGTCGGCCAGCGTGGGATCGCCGATCTGCTGGCGCCAACTGGCCACCGGCAACTTGCTCGTCAGGATCGTCGAGCGTCGGTTGTAGCGGTCGTCGCGGATTTCCAGAAAGTCGCGGCGTTCCTGTTCGTTCAGAGGCGCCATGGCGAAGTCATCCACCACCAACACATCCGTGCGGGCGATGGTTTCCAACACCCGGCCCAGACTGCCGTCGGCGCGAGCGATCACCAAATCGCGGAACAACTTCGGGGCGGGCCGGTATAAGACGGTGTATCCGTCTCGGCAGGCTTTCTGTGCCAGGGCCTGCGCCAGCCAGGATTTACCTATCCCGGTCGGACCCGTAAACAGGGCCGACAGATGCTGCACCACCCAGTGCGAGGTGCTCAGGGTGCGCATCAACGGCCGGTCCAACCCGCGAGGGTGTCGGAAATCGATGTCTTTCCCGCACGGCTCGGCATCCAACTTGGACTTTTTCAGACGTCTCGCCATAGCTTGGTTTTCCCGCCAGGCCCAGTGCTGATCCACCAGGAGGCCAAAGCGTTCCTCGAAGCTCAGACCCGCCAGTTCCGCATCCTCCACTTGCTTGCAATACGCGTCGGCCATGCCGGTCAGGCGCAAGGCGTGCAGTTTCTCCATTGTCTGGTGATTCAGCATCCCCCCACCTCCTGTGCCGGTTTAGCGCCGCCAGCAAAGTATTCGGCGCCGCGGATGTTGGCGTGTTCCACCGGTGGGGCCGGCGCCACCAGTTGCGGCAGCGGTTGGCGATCCAGACCGGCAGCCAGAATCGACTTCACACTCTGATAACGATAGATTTTCAACCGCACGGCACGGGTGCAGGCCGCCTCCACCCGCTCCGAACCATACTTGCGGCTCAAGCTGATCACTCCCAGCGCGGAGCGATATCCCATCTCCGGATGGGGCTTTTCAGCCAGCATCCCCTCCACCAAACGAGCGGTGAAGGGCCCCGCCTTGCCGGCCCACTCGATCATCCGCGTAGGTGTCCACTCCAGGTACTGCTGATGAGACTTGGGGCGATGTTCGGTAATGGTGGTGTGGGCATGGGCCTTGCTGCTGCGTGCATGGCTGGCCACGCGCTTGCCCCGATGCAGGATTTCCACTGTACTGGCGGTGTAATGGATCTCCACCTCCTTGCCCACCAACTGATACGGCGGGCTGTAGTAGTGCCCCTCCAGCTCCACGTGATAGTCCAGATTCACGCGGGCTTTCTTCCATTCGGCGAACACGAACGGCGCTGCCGGTAACGGCTGCAGCGCCGGCTTATCGATCGTTTGATAGAGTTCGGCGCGCGATCCGGGCATCTTGCGGAAGGGGCGCTGATTCAGTTTGACGAGGAGCTCGGCGATGGCCTCGTTGAGTTCCGCGAGACTGAAGAACTGGCGCTTGCGCAATGCCGCCAGAATCCAACGCTGGACCACCTGCACTCCACTTTCTGCCTTAGCTTGTCCTTGGGCCGGCGTGGGCGGGCTGGCAGTATTCCCACGCCATAGTGGATCGCCAAATCATTGTAGGTACGGTTCAACTCCGGCTCGTAGTAGCACGGCTTTTTCACGCCGCTCTTCCAGTTGTCCGGCACGATGAGACGGCTGGCGCCTTGAAAGAACTCGAAGGATCGCACGTGAGAGCCACACCAGTCCCAGAGATTCCGGGTCCAGGTGGATCGGTTTTACGGTTGTAGTTCGGAATGATGATCCGCGCAGCAACGAATAAGCACTACCCCCAACCCCTTCCTTGCGGTTTAGTTCACCTGTTTTCACCAAAAAATGCCACGAAATTTCACCAATGGCTCAATCACTTACAGACATTCTGGCCGGAACCCGAAATCCCGCGTGCTAATTTCCAATCGGAAGGAACCGGTTCACCCCTTGACAGCCATTCTGTTTTTCCACATTCTCCAACCTGCCATTTGGCTTCGTTTCGTCGCCTTTCCTTCCCCTAATTGGCTTCGTTTCGTCACGCTGCTTCTGGCCGAGTTGGCTTTATTTCCATCACGTTCGCCGTCCCAATTGGCTTCGTTTCGCAAAACTATTGTGGCGCAGGCTGTCGAGCGGAGTTGCCCGGCGCTTGCAGGCAAAATTGGCTTCGTTCCGTCATTCGCCCACAGGCAACTTTCCAGTGCAGCCTGGGTTATAACTGGATGTAAAGATCGTTTACTCTGAATATGTCCGGGCAGACCGCCGTAATATGAATCGATTCTTACTGTTAGCTGCCTTCGCCGCCGTACTTTCCGCCGCCGATGCGCCGCCCGCCTTTTCGCCCACCTTCGAAAGCCGTACCCCCCTCGTCTCCAAGGGCAAGATTGACGACCTCGTCTTCGCCCGCTGGAAGCAGCTCGCCATCCAACCCGCCAACCCCGCTTCCGATGCCGCTTTCCTCCGGCGAGCCTACCTCGACGTCATCGGCACCCTCCCCACCGCCCAAGAGGCCACTGGGTTTCTAGCCAATCCGGACCGCGCCGCCCTCATCGATCGCCTCCTCGCCCGCGACGAATTTCCCGAATATTGGGCCATGAAGTGGAGCGACCTGCTTCGCGTCAAAGCCGAATTCCCCATCAACCTCTGGCCCAACGCAGCCCAGGCCTACTATCACTGGATCCGCGCGTCCCTCGCCGCCAACCGGCCCTATGACCTGTTCGTCCGCGACCTGCTCACCGAAAGCGGCAGCAATTTCCGGGATCCCCCGGTCAATTTCTACCGCGCCATGCAGAACCGCCAGCCGGCCGGCATCGCCCAAACCGTCGCCCTCACCTTCATGGGCGTCCGCGCCGACCAGTGGCCCAAGGAGCGCCTCGCCCAACTGGCCGAGTTCTTCTCCCATGTCGCTTACAAGGAAACCGGCGAATGGAAAGAGGAGATCGTCTACTTCAATCCCCAGCCGGCCGCCTCCGCGACCCTGACTCTCCCCGACGGCACGCAAGTCCGCATCGCGTCCGGCCAGGACCCCCGCCAGGCGTTTGCAGGCTGGCTCACTTCTCCCGGAAATCCCTGGTTCGCGCGCGCCGTCGTCAACCGTATCTGGTACTGGCTCAGCGGCCGCGGCATCGTCCAGGAGCCCGACGATATCCGCCCCGGCAATCCGCCCTCCAACCCCGAACTTCTGGCCTACCTGGAAAAGGAGCTCGTCGCTTCCAAGTACGACCTCACGCACATCTATCGGCTGATTTTGAATTCCAGTACATACCAGCTTTCCTCCATCCCCCGCAGCGGCAAGCCCGAAGCCGCCGCCAACTTTGCCTCCTACCCGCTGCGCCGCCTGGACGCTGAAGTCCTCATCGACGCCCTCTGCCAGATCTCCGGCCTGGGCGAAAGCTATACCAGTTCCATCCCCGAGCCCATCACCTTCATGCCCGATAACCAGCGCGCCATCAGCCTGCCCGATGGCAGCATCGGCAGTGCGTTCCTGGAGCTGTTCGGTCGCCCGTCGCGCGATACCGGCATGGAATCGGAGCGCAACAGCCGCCTGACCGACGCCCAGCGGCTCAATTTGCTGAACTCCACACAGATCCAGCGCAAGATCCAGCAAGGCCCCAAGCTTCAGGCGTTGATGCGCGAGAACCGCGGTCAGGAACTGGTCGACCAGCTCTACCTCAGCATTCTTTCGCGCAAACCCACCGCCGGCGAGTCGAAGCAGATCGCCGCCCACGGCCGCGGCCAACCCGCATTCGTGGATTTAGCCTGGGCCCTCATCAACAGCGCCGAGTTCCTCTACCGCCATTGAGCTACTCATGAAAATCCCACTCACTTCCGATGCTTATGTGGGGCAGGCTGGCAGCCTGCGGCCGAGTGGCGCCCGGCCTTCCGCATCTCCTATGCAGCCCCACTAACCGAGAGCAACCTATGTACCTCCACCAAATCTCAAGACGTGACGCCCTCTTCACCGCCGCCGGCCTCTTCCTGGGCCGCGCCGTCCAGGCCGCGCCCCCCGTATCCGGCAAGGCCAAATCCGTCATCCAGATCTGGATGTGGGGCGGCCCCGCGCACATCGACACCTTCGATCCCAAGCCCGAAGCCGGCAGCGACTATTGCGGCCCCCTGAACGCGCCCATCCAGACCAATGTGCGCGGCATTCGCATCGGCGAGCTCATGCCCCTGCTGGCCAAACAGGCCGACAAGTATTCCCTCATTCGCAGCATGACCCACGGCGTGAACGCCCACGAAACCGCGTCCTACACCGTGCAGACCGGCCGCATTTCCGGCGGCCGCGACGTCTTCCCCAGCGTGGGCGCGGTGGTCTCTCTGTTCAAGGGCTACAACGCCGGATACAAAGGGCTCATTCCGCCCTACATCGTGCTCACCCAGCCGCAAGGCCGCTTCTCCGAAGCCGGATTTCTCGGCTCCCGCTACAAGCCCTTCGCCACGGGCGGCGATCCCGGCCAGGCCCGCTTCGCCGTGGAAGGTGTGGTCGCGCAAGGCATCGCCGATCAGCGCCAGCGCGACCGCCGCGACTATCTGCACCAGTTGGACTCCCTCGAACAGGCGCTACCCGCGGACCCCCAGTTGAAGGCCTCCACCGAGGCCGAAACCCAGGCATACGAATTGATTCTGGGCGATGCCGGTAAAGTCTTCGACCTCTCCCAGGAGAAGGACGACCTCCGCGACCGCTATGGCAAGAACACCTTTGGGGCATCCTGCCTGGTGGCGCGCCGCCTGGTGGAACGCGGCGTCCCCTACGTCACCATCAACTACCAGGGCGGTTGGGACACCCACAAACAGAACTTCCCGCTCATGCGCCGCCGCCTCCCCGAACTCGACCGGGGCCTCGCCACTTTGCTGCAGGATCTTTCCGGCCGCGGCCTGCTGGACAGCACCGTGGTCTGGTGCAACGGCGAATTCGGCCGCACGCCGAAGGTCATGTGGGAAGCTCCCTGGAACGGCGGCCGCGGCCATTGGGGTGCGGTTTTCTCGGCCCTCGTCGCGGGCGGCGGATTCAAAGGCGGCCAGGTGGTGGGCTCTTCCGACGCGCGCGGCGAAGAGGTCAAGAGCCGTCCCGTCTACCCCGCCGACCTCATCGGCAGCATCTACGAACTGGTCGGCATCGATCCGCAAGCCAAACTGCCGCACCCCCAAGGCCTCACCGCCTTTGCCACCCCCGGCGCCGCCGAAGGGCTCCCCGTCGCCGGACGTCTGAAAGAGATCATGTGAGATGAGATATCTCGCGACGTTTGCTCTGGCCGCCGCCGCCTTTGCCCAACAGCAGCAGCCCCAGATCCCTCACATCGGATTTGTCTACCCCGCCGGCGGCCGTCAGGGCGCTTCGCTCGAACTGACCGTCGGCGGCCAGTTCCTCAACAACGCCGACCAGGCCTACATCACCGGCTCCGGCGTCCAGGTCACGGTCTCCAAATACATCCGCCCGCTCACCCCCGCGCAGGCCACCGATCTCCGCGAAGAACTCCAAAAACTCAACGAGAAGCGGACCGCCAATCCGGCGGCCTTCACTGCCGAAGAGCAAAAGACTGTCCAGGATATCCAGGAAAAATTGGCGGAGGTCCAGCGGCGGAACGTGAGCCCCGCTCTCGCCGAAACCGTTGTCCTTGAGGTCACCATCGCGCCCGACGCCGCCGCTGGCCCACGGGAACTGCGAATCGGTGCGCAACCCGGCCTCACCAATCCCCTCACTTTCTGTGTCGGCGAGCTCCCCGAGTTCTCCCGCAAGCCCGCCAAACTGCTTCCCGCCTTCGCTGTCGCCAATGGCTCGACGCCGCCTAATCGTCCCATCAACCGGCCGGTCGAGCCTCCCATGGAGGTCACCCTGCCGGCCGTCCTCAACGGCCAGACGATGCCCACGGCCTCCGACCAGTACCGCTTCCATGCGGCCAAGGGACAGCATCTGGTTGCCGCGGTCCAGGCCCGCGAACTGATACCCTACATCTCCGACGCCGTCCCCGGCTGGTTCCAGGCCGCCATCACCCTCCGCGACGCAGCCGGCAAGGAACTCGCCTCCGCCGACCATTTCCGTTTCCACCAGGACCCGGTTCTCGACTACGAGGTCCCCGCCGATGGCGACTACTCGCTCGAAATACACGACTCCATCTATCGCGGCCGTGAGGATTTCGTCTACCGCATTACCCTCGGCGAACTGCCTTACGTGACCGGCATCTTTCCCTTGGGCGGCCGCGCCGGAGCCCACACGCCGATCCGCGCCTACGGATGGAACCTTCCCGCCGCCGGCCTGGTGCAGGACGCCAAAGCCAAGCCCGGAGAAGTGGTTCCCATTTCCGTTCGCAACTCCAACACCGTTCCGTTCGCCGTTGGCTCGTTGCCCGAAGTCCTCGCCCAGGAAGCCGCCACTCGCCGCGAGAAGGCCCAGCGGGTCAAACTCCCGGTCATCGTGAACGGCCGCATCGAGCATCCCGGCGACTGGCAGTATTTCCGGTTTGACGGCCGCGCCGGCGATGAAATCGTGGCCGAAGTAATAGCCCGCCGTCTCAATTCGCCCCTCGATTCCGTCCTCCGCCTCACCGACGCCGCGGGCAAGGAGCTGGCCTTCAACGACGATTTCGACGATAAGGGCGCCGGCTTGCTCACCCACCAGGCCGATTCCCGTATTTCCCTGAAACTGCCCGCCAACGGAACTTATTACCTGCAATTGGGCGATATCCAGCACAAGGGCGGAAGCGAGTACGCCTACCGCCTTCGAATCGGCCCGCCCCAGCCCGATTTCGAATTGCGCGTGACGCCATCCAGCCTCAACCTGCGCGCCGGACAAACCATCCCCGTGACCGTGTACGCGCTTCGCCGCGACGGCTTCTCCGGCGAAATTGACCTTCAGTTGAAAGATGTCCCCGCGGGCTTCACTCTGAGCGGCGCCGTCATCCCCGGTGGCCAGGACCAGGTGCGGCTCACCTTGACGGCGCCGCGCAACCAGGTCAATCCCCGCCCCATACAGTTGGAGGGCCGCGCGACTCCCGGAAACAAGGAAGTGCGACGGATGGCCGTGCCCGCCGACGACGAAATGCAGGCTTTCGCCTACCATCACTTGGTCGCCGAAAAGGAGTGGATGGTGCGGGTCGCCGGCGCCGGAGCCGGTGCGGCCGTCAGGCCCCTCTCGGAGAAAGGCGTGAAGCTGGCCGCCGGTGGGTCCGCGCCCCTGCAAATCTTCGTCCCCGCGCGGCTCATGGACGGTATCGTGCTGCTCCTGAATGAGCCTCCCGCGGGCATCTCCATTCAAGAGGTCCATCAGGCGCCGAATGGCCTGTCGCTTCTGCTGCGCGCCGATCCCAAGGTGAAGGCCGGCCTGAAAGGCAACTTGATTGTGGACGCGTTCGTGGACCGCATCGTCACCCCAAAGAACGGCACGCCCACGAAGCGCCGCAACCTGCTCACCACGCTCCCCGCCATCCCGTTTGAAGTGACCCGGTAGCGGAACCTACTTCGCCGCCGGCCCCAGCGACGCCACAATCTTCTTCGCCGTGTCCTCCATCCCGGCTCCTTCAAACTGAACTTCGGCGTTGCAGACCTGCGCTCCCCCGATCGCGAAGTACCACGAGGTCCTGTTCTTCCCGGGTGTGGGAGGCTCCTCATACCAGAGCTTGGTGGCCGTTTCGGCAAAAATCTTGACCGGCGGCATCAGCTTCTTGGAGGTATCGGTCATCGTCTTGTAGTCCGTCCCGGCGGCCAGTCCGTGGACCACCACAGTGGATTTCTTGTCTGGCGACACCACGAAGCTCTTCACCAGGGAATCGGGAGTCCAGTCCGCCGGAACCGCCACCTGGCAGAGCTTCTGTCTATCGGTGACCACCTTCCAGCCTGCCGGGACGGTCTGAGCCGACGCCGCTCCTGCCAGCAGGATCGCGGCCACGCTTTGCACGCAAGCAGTAAATGTCATTCCTACTGCACCTTCTTTCCGGTCCACTCGAAGGACCCCTGGCTGCCATCGCCGCCCTCGACCTGCGACGTCACCTTGAACTCGTTACCGGTCACCTTGCCCTTGTAGCTGAGCTTCAGATCCGTGCCTTGCATACTCGCGGTAATGGTGAATGAGAAGTTGTCGCCGTCAATCTTGCCATCGGCGATGGTAGACTTGCCCAACATCGAACTGGTGGTCTCGCCCGTAAGCTTGGTTCCATCCACTTTGAAAACAAAGGTCCGCTCCATACTGCCCTGCGGCCCTTCGGCTGTGGCCTTCCACGTACCCGCAAGATCGGCGGCAAACGCGGCCATGGACAGCACGAACATCGATATCAAGAGGCGCTTCATCCTGGGAACTCCTTTACAGAATCCAGTCTGTTGGAATCGCGAACGAACGTCAAGGAAATTTGCAAGCGCGGCCTGAGCTACACTCTGTGTGGAGGCGACCTATGGACGAACCCGAATCCCCCCATTCCGATGTACGGCCGCGGACCGCGATTCTGACCCGGGGTTTCGACCCCAGCCTATCCTTCGGTTCGGCCCGGCCGGCTATATTTCGCGCCTCCACCTACGTGTTCGCCAGCCCCGAAGAAGCCGAACATGCGTTTGGCGTCTTGCAAGGAAAGATCAAACCGGCCAACGGCGAACGGGCCGACCTTATCTATTCCCGCTTCTCCACTCCCAACTCGGAGATCCTCGAAGACCAGATTGTGCCGCTTGAAGCCGGCGCCACCGATGCCGCCGTCTTCAACTCGGGCATGGCGGCCATCATGACGTCTCTGCTGGCTGTGGCGCGGCCCGAAAGCACCATTGTCTATACCACGCCGTTGTACGGCGGCACCACCGGGCTGCTCCATTTTCTGGAGCCGTTCGGAGTGAAGTCCGTCGCCGTGCCATCGGGCGATTCGGCCGCCATCGATGCGGCCATCCACTCCGCCCGCAACCTTTCGGTGGTGCTCCTGGAGACGCCCGCCAACCCCACCCTCATCATGACCGATATCGAACGCGCCGCGGACGCCGCCGCCAGGCATCCCGACAAGCCCGTGGTCATGGTGGACAATACCTTCCTCGGCCCCATTTTTCAGCATCCGCTGTTGTTGGGAGCGCACGTCTCGCTCTATTCCGCCACCAAGTATCTTTCCGGCTTCAGCGATATGGTGGCCGGCGTGGCCATCACCCGCGGCAACGAACTCATCCAGAAGATCCGCAGCCGCCGCAACATGTTCGGCAACATCCTGCAGCCCGACGAATGCTGGCTGCTCGACAGCCGGTTGCCCACCGTGCAACTGCGCATGAACCGTCAGAGCAAGAACGCCCAGCGGCTGGCGGAAGCGCTCCATGGCAACAAGCACCTGGACCGCGTGATCTACCCCACCCTGTTCACCGATCCCGAGCAGAAGCGCATTTTCGAGAAGCAGTGCGCTTATCCCGGCGGCATTTTCTCGGTTGAATTTCAGGGCGGCAAGCCGGCGGCTTTCGACTTCCTGCGCCACTTGCGCATCGCTAAAAATGCCGTGTCGCTGGGAGGCGTGGAATCGTTGACGTGCCATCCCAAGAGCACCACGCACTCCGGCATGACCACCGAGGAACTGGCCGAATCTGGCGTGACCGACGGCCTGGTGAGGGTATCGGTGGGAATCGAAGACTGGCGCGACCTGCTGGCCGATTTCGAACAGGCGCTTGCCGCGTTGGGGTAATCTAGCTGGGGTAATCTAATTTGCCGTGGGCTTCTCGGCGTGGTCGATTACCAGGACGCTCACCGGTCCCTTTTCGCCGGTCAGCTTCAACCCGAGTTGTTCCTTGACGGCCTGGAGCAGCGGCGGCGCATCGCTCACCGGCGCCACCCCACGTCCCGCGTCTCCATCCGGACCGGCGGGCCGGATTTCGGGCGCCCATTCCAGCTTGAAATCGTAGTGTTTGGCGAGCCCGGTGTTGTCGATGATATTGCGATCCAGATTGGTGGACAGCATCAGGCACAGCGAGAACATGGCTACGTTGTTTGCCGTGACTGTTCCCCGGCCGGTGGGCTGGATGGGATTGTAGTTCTTGTCGTTCTCATCATGCTCGACAAGCTTCAATCCACCCTTGTCAATCGTGAGCGTGTAGACCGGAAGTTGCCTGATTTCGCGGTGGAACTTCATTTGGAACCGGTCAGCCAGCAGGGATTGCAGCATGCGGTGCAGTTCGTCGACCGTGCCTGGCTTCCCGGCTTTGGCGTCGATATCGTACCGCTCGGTGTTAAACCAGGCGGGTGCGCCCGAAAGCTGCCGGTCGGTGACGCTGAACGCGATGAAGACCAGCGTGCGCACATTGATACCGCGCGCCCAGTACCCACCGTTGCCCGCTGTGGGGCGGATGCCGCCGCCCTGCGAATCGGGGTCGCTCGGTTTGACGGAGGCAACTTCGAACTGGATCGGCGGCGGTTCCTGAGCTTGCTGAGCATAAACCGGCAGCAATACGGCCAGCAGGGCCAATCGACGAAGAATCATCGCTTCCCTCCTTCGATGTACGGTATCGTATCACGTCACTTGTGAGTCTTTCACACGCCGCGCAGCCGCTCGGCGGCGGTCTCCGGCGTAATGTCGCGTTGCGGCATCGCCAGCATCTCGTAGCCCACCAGGAATTTCCGCACCGTCGCGGACCGCAGCAGCGGCGGATAAAAGTGCGCGTGGAAGTGCCATTCGCCGTGCGGCGCGCCGTCGGTCGGCCGTTGGTGGAATCCCATGGAATAGGGAAACGATATGTGGAAGAGCCGGTCGTATCGCGCCGTGGTGCGCTTCAAAATATCCGCCAGATCGTCACGCTCCGCATCCGTCAAGGCGTCGAGTCCCGACAGGTGGCGCTTGCTGAGGACCATCGTCTCGAACGGCCAGACCGCCCAGAAGGGCGCCACGGTCACGAAGCTCCCGTTCTCCTCCAGCAGGCGTTCGCGCAAGGAGAGTTCGAGCCGGGTGTAGTCGCACAGCAGGCATCGGCGATGGCTCTGTTGCCAGGCAAGTTGCGCCTCTTGCTCGATGATTACTTCGTTGGGCACGCTGTGGCTCGACCAGATCTGGCAGTGCGGGTGCGGATTGCTGCATCCCATCATGGCGCCGCGATTCTCGAAGATCTGTACATAACCGATGGAGTCGCGCGACCCGAGATCCAGAAACTGCTCCGCCCAGGCGTCCACCACCTGGCGTAGGCCGGCCTGTTCCATATTGGCGAGGGTCAGGTTGTGCTTTGGCGAAAAGCAGATCACGCGGCAGATGCCGGGTTCCGATTCGGCGATCAGCAACCCATCCCGATCGAAGCGATCGATAGGAGTCGAAGGCTTGAGCGTCGCAAAGTCATTATCGAAGACGAAAGTCGCGTCGTACTGGGGATTTTGTACGCCGCCCACACGCGAGTTTCCGGGACAAAGGTAGCAGTCCGGATCATACCCGGGTTGCGCCGTCGCGTCGCTGATTTCGGTTTGTCCCTGCCACGGCCGTTGGGTTCGGTGCGGCGATACCAGCACCCACTGGCGCGTCAGGGGATTGAAGCGGCGGTGCGGATCCTGTTTCCAATCGAACATATCCCTACCATGGTAACGGTAGAGACTCAGATCGAAACAAACCGGTTGCCCGCGATCAGGAACCGCAGCGGACGGTCGGCGCAATGGCGAATTCCGATTCGCCTGGTGACGGCGATTTCGATGGGCCGGATCTCGACGGGTTCGCGCACCACCAGGCTGCCGCGAGTGACGTCCCAGCCGTTGTGATTGCGGGTGATATCCATGGCCAGGGTCAGTTTGCCCGGTCCCGACGCCAGTTCCTCTACCCGGCGGGCGCGCGGGCGGCGTTCCCGCATCCGCTCCACGCCGGCCACCGGTTCCAGCGCCCGCAGCAACACGCACCCCGCGGCGCCATCGGGTTCGGCCACCAGGTTCAGGCATTCATACATGCCATAGATGAGGTATACGTACGCATGCCCCGGAGGGCCGAAGATTACGCGCGTGCGCGGGGTGACGCCGCGCGCGGAATGGGACGCCAGGTCGTCGCCGCCGGGGTAAGCTTCCGTTTCCACGATGATCCCGGCGGTCTCGCCGTGCGCCAGTACCTTGCCCAACAGGTCACGGGCCACGGCGACGCTGTCGCGCGCATAGAAGCTTCGTTTCAGGATCGGGCCGAATCGCATCGTCCTGGTCATCATAATGGACACGCGGTATCGTGGGTCGATGCGACTGTTCACCGGGTTGGACCTGCCGGCGGAAGTGACCGGCAATCTGGAAGACTTGCTGCGGCTCCTCCAGCCGGCCGCGCGTATCCACTGGAGCCCTCCCGCGAATCTGCACATCACGACCAAGTTCATCGGGGAGTGGGCGGAGGCGCGGCTGGAGGAGTTGAAATCGGCGCTTCGGGCGATGCCGGGCCGGGCGCCCATCGGCGTGCGGGTTCATCACCTGGGATTCTTCCCGAATGCGCGCGCGCCGCGTACCTTCTGGTGCGGCATCGATGCGCCGGGGTTGGCCTCGCTGGCCTCCGGTACGGACCAGGCGGCCGCCGGCCTGGACATTGCGCGGGAGTCGCGGCGGTTTTCGCCGCACCTGACGCTGGCGAGCATCAAAAGCCGGGTGGACCTCGATGGACTCAAGTTGGCCATTGGCGCCTTGCCGTCCACCGAATTCGGCACGTTCGAAGCGCGCAGCTTCTTTTTGTATCTGAGCGAGTTGCGGCCTTCCGGTTCCGTGTACACTAAACTTGCGGAATTTCCGCTGTCACTGTAAATGACTCCCATATTGGTATTGCTGTGCGCCTACCTCATTGGCGCGATTCCTTTCGGCTACCTGCTGGTGAGGTGGACCACAGGCTCGGATGTGCGCACCGCGGGAAGCGGCAACATCGGGGCGACCAACGTCCTGCGGACCACTGGCCGTGCGGCCGGCATAGCCACGCTGCTGCTGGACATCGGCAAGGGATACCTGGCGGTATGGATGGCCGGGCGTTTCACCGGGGAGAGCCCTTTGTGGATGAGTGCGGCCGCGTTGGCAGTGATGGCGGGCCACGCCTATCCCGTGTTTCTGCGATTTCGGGGCGGAAAGGCCATGGCCAGTTTTGTGGGAGCGTTTCTCTGTCTGACGCCACTGCCTTTGGCCGCGGTGTTGGTGATATTTCTGACGGTAGCAGCGTGGACTCGCACCATCTCGATGGGCTCCATCGTGGGGGCGGCAACATTCCCTCTGGGCGTCTGGTTGATTTTGCAGCCGTCGCCATCGGTGGTGGCGGCCTCGATCCTGGCAGGGGCTTTTATAATCTACAGACATAGTAGTAATATCCGCCGCCTTCACGCCGGCACCGAGGATCCCTTTCGATTTGGAGCCGCGAAGCCGTGACACGCCTGTCGATCATTGGCGGCGGAAGCTGGGGAACCGCTCTGGCGCGGGTGCTCAGTCCCCGTTTTTCGCAGGTGCGGCTGTGGGTCTATGAACCGGATCTGGCGGCCCGCATGCAGTCCGCACGGGAGAACGACATCTACCTGCCGGGCTTCTATCTGCCAGACAACATCCTGGTTTCTAGCGACTTAGCAGCAGTCGCGGAAGGCGGCACGACGATCCTGAGCGTGATGCCGTCTCATCTGGTCCGGGGAATGTACCAGCAGATGCTGCCGTATCTGAACGGCTCGATGGTGTTCGTGAGCGCGACGAAAGGTCTGGAGAATGGAACATTACTACGATCATCGGAGGTGATTCGGCAAGTAGTTCAGAGTCACTTTGAACCACGAGTTGCGGTGATCTCCGGACCCACCTTCGCGCGGGAAGTCGCGCGTGGGGATCCGACCGCCCTAGTGGCGGCTTCGACCGATGCCCGGCTGGCAACGGCGGTGCAGGAGGCTTTTTCCGGCCCCACGTTCCGTCTGTATACGAGCCTTGATCCTATAAGTGTAGAAATTGGTGGCTCGATCAAGAACGTGGTCGCCATCGGATCCGGAGTTCTGCACGGATTGAACCTGGGCCACAACGCTACGGCGGCATTGATCACCCGCGGACTCGCTGAAATGACTCGTCTTGCGGTAGCTATGGGGGGCCAACCGCAAACGCTTGCAGGCTTGGCTGGACTGGGCGATCTGGTCCTGACATGCACCGGAGACTTGAGCCGGAACCGTATGGTAGGCGTGGAACTGGCCCATGGCCGGAAGTTGGATGAAATAGTGAGCTCAATGAAAATGGTGGCCGAGGGCGTAAAAACTACAAATGCAGCAGTTGATTTGGCGAAGCGTTGTTGCGTGGAGATGCCCATCGCGGAACAGATGTTTCAGATGCTACACTTCGGGATATCTCCGCGCGAGGCGATTCAACGCCTGATGGAGCGCTCCCTGAAAGGGGAATAAGCGTCGAATTTACCTCGCGGGACCGAAACCTCGGATGGATGAACGGGTTAACAGTGGTATAGGAGCTGGCGTGACGGCTCTCGATCCGGATGCCGAACTGATGCTTCGGGTGAAGGACGGAGACGGCGCCAGTTTCGGTGTGTTGCTGGACAGGCACCGGGTGTCCGTAGTGCACTTCCTGTACCGGATGGTTCAGAACCATGCGGTGGCCGAGGAGTTGGCTCAGGAGGTTTTTTTACGCGTTTACCGTTCGCGGGCGACATACGAAGCGACGGCGAAGTTCACGACGTGGCTGTTCCGGATTGCGACGCATCTGGCGTTAAATTCATTGCGCGACGGCAAACACGAGCGTGCGCAGGAACGGCTCGACGATTCCTCGTCCGATCTACCGGCTAGGCAAGTTCGCGATGTGCGGCCTTCGATCGAGCAATCCATGGTCTCCGAGGCTCGGCTGGACGAAGTTCGCAGGGCGATAGCGGCGCTTCCGGAAAAGCAACGCGCCGCGGTATTGATGCACAAGTACCAGGAGATGGAATACACGCAGATCGCAAAAGTGCTCACTTGTTCCGAATCTGCGGTTAAGTCGTTACTATTTCGGGCGTACGAAACACTACGCGCCCGTTTGGCCCATATGGCCTAGGACTGTCAAATCTTGCGGTTTTTGGTATTCTAGGCGGCGGGCTTTAGGGAAGAGGATGATTATGAAGTGCCCATTGGAAACGCGGGACCGCGAAATCCTGCTGGCGTACAGCTCCCATAAGCTGGATGCCGGGGAGATTTTGAGCCTGGACAGCCACCTTGAGAACTGCGCCGGCTGCCGGGATTTTGTGCGGGCGCAACGCGCCATCTGTGACGCTCTGGAGGCATGGGAAGCGCCACCGGTATCGGCCGATTTCGATCGGCGGTTATCCCGGCGGATGGACCACCAAGTCTCCTGGCTCGACCGCATGATGCAGCCTTTCCAGGCATTCGGGTTCCGGCAATTGGTTCCTATCGCCGCCAGTGCCGGTGTGGTCTTGATGGCCGGACTGCTGTTGGAGCGAACCGCTGTTACGCCCCAGGCGCCGCAACACGACACTGCGCAAATGGAGACTCTGCAGCCGGAGCAGTTGGAACTCGCATTGGATGAGATGGAAGCGCTTAGCCAACTGAGCCGGCCGGTTCACACCGATAACGCCGACTCGAAGATGTAGGAGAAGCCGCTGGGCATGAACTGTTTTGTCAAGTTCGCCGCGGTGTCGCTCCTTGGCTTGGCTCCCGCCTGGTGCGACGATCAGGCCAAGGAGCCACCCAAACCGGTCAAGCCCCCCGCGGTAAAACCAATCCCCAAAGGCCCGGCGGCCAAAGGCGTTCCTAAAGCTGCCCCAAAGGGGAACGTCATCCGGGCGATACCGGGACCCGTGATCCAGCGCTTCTTGCGGATGACCCCGCAGGAACGCGAAATCGCCATCGATAAGATGCCGGTAGCGCAACAAGAGGCGATTCGCAGAAATGTGGCCAACTTCGACGCCTTGCCAGCGGAAGAACGGGAACGCCGATTGAGACTCTTCGCGGCGGTGTCCAATCTACCCAGGGATCAACAGGACGTCGTCAACCAACGCATTAAGGAATTTCAGCAACTCGGCCCGGAGCGGAAGCGTGCAATCCAGATTGCCTACTTTTTGCTGAGCGGCAAGACGGAAGACGAGCGTCGCGCTATCATCGACAGCCCGGAGTTTAAGGAACGGTTTACTCCCACCGAACAACAGATTGTTACCGATCTGGTCAAGTATTATCCCCGCCCCGAGATGTAGGCCCTAAAACATTTTCTATGGGTATTGTATTTGCCCTGGAATTTTGCTACGTTCTGAGATTGATGAAAAACGGCGCTTCTTCGTTCATTGAAAACGAACGCTACCGGGTGGAACTTCGCGAGAAGCGGAACCGGGTATTGAAAGACCTGGGCACGAAGTTCGATACGTTGGCGGGGATGGGCCGCGTAGCGGAAGACGACCAGGCCCAGATTTCCCACGAGGAATTCATTTCCCTGCAGCGGAACAGTCTGGACTTCCGCCAACTCCGGCTGATCAATGAGGCCCTCAGCCGACTGGATACCGACGCCTTCGGCGCCTGCCAGGCGTGCGGCGAACCGATAGCGGCGAAACGGCTGCGGGCGCTTCCCTGGGCACGCTACTGCCTGACGTGCCAGGATGCCGTGGGCGAGGAACTGGGCCGGGAATGGGACGTTCCGGCGCCGGCATAGGGCGCTTGGGATGAGACGCCGGAATGGGACTCATCCCATCGAGCTGAATAGCTCTAGAGCTTAACGTCGCTGCTTGCCATGACGTGCGGGTCGATCATCTTCTGGACTTCGGATTTGCCGATCGCGCCGACGCGTTGTTCCACCACGTTGCCGCCCTTGAACAGCAGCAGCGTCGGGATGCCGCGAACGTTGTAGCGCATGGCGGTGGCGCCGTTGGAGTCCACATCCAACTTGCCCACTTTCATCTTGCCGGCATACTCGGTGGCCACCACATCAATCGTGGGAGCCATCTGCCGACACGGGCCGCACCATTCGGCCCAAAAGTCGACCAGTACCGGCACCTCGCTCCGGAGGACCTCCTGCTCGAAACCGGAATCGGTAAAGGTTAACGTCTTATCGCCTGCCATTTCATCTCCTAAGCTATTAGAATCACGACCGTGGGAAAAGATTCAATTCCCCAGAAGCCGCTGATACAACTGGGAATATGCGACCGCGGAACAGTTCCAGGAGAAGTCTTTCCGCATGCCGCGGCGCATCATGGCCTGCCAAGCCTCATGGTCCGAAAACGCCTGGGCAGCGGAACCGACCGCACTCGCCAGGGCCATCCCGGAGTATTCCGCAAACTTGAACCCCGTGTCCACATCAATGGTATCATCCAGCCCGCCGGTTGCGTGAACCACCGGCACCGTGCCGTAGCGCAAGCTGTACATCTGGTTGAGCCCGCACGGTTCGTACCGGCTGGGCATGAGGAACATGTCGGCCCCCGCTTCAATGCGGTGGGCCAGGCGGTTGTCGAATCCGATGCGGACCGCGATGCGGCCCGGATGAGTGGCGGCCATGGCAAGGAAGAACTCCTCGAATTCCGGCTCACCAGTTCCCAATCCGACCAGGTAGAGGTCGCTGGCGACGATTTCGTCCGCCGCTTCAGCCAGGATGTCCATTCCTTTTTGGCGGGTAAAGCGCGAGACCATCCCGAGCAACGGCCGGCGAATGGCCGCGGGCGGGAGCCCGAATTCATCGATGAGGGCGGCTTTGCAGATTTGCTTTCCCGACAGGTCGGCGGCGGAATAAGGGGCCTGGATGAGGGGGTCGCTTTCGGGGTTCCATTCGGCGTAGTCCACGCCATTCAGGATTCCGCTGAGCACGTCAGCCCGGGCGCGCAACGCCCCATCCAGCCCGAAACCGAATTCCGGGGTCTGGATTTCGCGTGCGTAGGTAGGGCTAACGGTGTTGAGCGCGTCGGCGAAAGCGATTCCGCCCTTGAGGTAGCTGATGCGCCCGAAAAACTCCATACCGTCGGGCCGGCAGGCGTCCTGGTCCAGTCCGGCTTCAGCGAGGGCGGCCTTGGGAAAGAGGCCCTGGTAGCCCAGGTTGTGGATGGTAAACAGCGTCTTCACGCCGAGAAACGTCGGGTCGGTGGCGAACAGGGTATGCAAGTAGGCGGGTACCAACCCGGCCTGCCAATCGTGGCAGTGGAAGATCTCGGTGCGAAACAGGTAGCGAGCCACGCTCAAGGCGGCGCGAGCCAGGACGGCGAACCGAATGTGGTTATCGGGGTAATCGACGCCGGATTCACCGTACAGGCCGGGACGGTCGTAGAGCGGCGGGCAATCCAAGAGGTACAGCGGATAGCTGGCGGCGGCCTGATAGATGGACGTGTCGAAGCGTGCGGGACCAAGATGGATGGGTAAATTGTCGAAGACGCGGCGTGTGGTTTTGAGATCGATGGAGCCGTAACGGGGGATGAGAACCGCCACCTCATCGCCCAAGGAGCGCAAGGCTTCGGGCAACACGCCGACGACATCCGCAAGGCCGCCGGTCTTGGCGAACGGTGCGGCCTCCGAAGCGACCATCAGGACGCGGGCCACATTGGAATTGTAGCAGCTAGCCATTAGCCATCAGCCTTTGGCTTTCGGGCGCGTGAGAATGCCGCGGGAGCGCTTCGCGACGAAGATCCGAGGCGGCCGAAACACGCACGTGGCGAGCTAATGGCTAACGGCTAAAGGCCGATGGCTGTTTGCTATCATTCCCCTGTGGAGCGCAACGAGATCCTCGCCAAGCTTCGTGAAAGGATTGTGGCCTTCGCGGCATCTCATATAGCAAGGGATGTCGCCGAGGATCTGGCCCAGGAGGTGCTCATGCTCTTGCATGAAAAGTACGCGCACCTGGATCGTCCGGAAGACCTGCTGCCGTTGTCGCTGCAGATTGTCCGCTTTAAGATTATGAGCTACCGCCGCAAAGCCGCGCGGCGGGGGGAATACAGCCAGGTTTCCGTTACGGATATCGCGCTGCCGGACCTGAATTCCAATCCGGCGGATGCCGTGGAGCGCAAAGAAATGCTCGAGCGCCTCACCCGGGCCGTGGCGCAATTGGGAGACCGTTGCCGGGAATTGATGCGGCTGAAATTGCAAGGCAAGAGCTTTCCGGAAATTCAGAAAACGATGGGAGTGAGCGCGATCAACACGGTGTACACCTGGGACCATCGGTGCCGGAAGAACCTGCTGGAATTGATGGGTGGCGATTGGGAGCGGAGGAAGCGATGACCCGCGACGACATTCAAAAGTTGCTGGGCGGATACGCCACCGGTACGCTCACGCCTGAGGAGCAACAGGCGCTTTTCGCGGCGGCGCTGGACGATCAGGAACTTTTCAATTCCCTGGCGAAGGAGCAGGCCTTGCGCGATCTGTTGCGCGACCCTGCCGCGCGCGCCCATGTATTGGCGGCCATCGACGAGCGTGCCGAACCGTGGTGGCGGCGCCCGGCACGCTGGATACCGCGACTGGCTGCGGCGGGGGCCTTGGCTGCCTGTCTGGCTGCGTTCGCGGGATATGCGATCTGGCATGCCCGGCAAACAGCGGGGCCGGTCCTGGTTGCCGGAAACCACCAGGCGCCGGGAGCGCCCGTACCGTCCGCGGTTGCCGCGCCTGTCGCTCAGGCGGCGCCGCCCGAAAAGCAAAGGGCTCCAGCCATGCCGGTTCGGGACACTCCCCGGCGTGCGAAAGGAACCTCTGCGTCCGCGCCCGCCACCGCGCCCACCACCGAAGACACGAAGCAACCGGCCGCCCCCGCACCCGCAACCCGCACCCAGGCGAGCCTCGAACAAAAGCAGGCGGACCAGAGCGCCCCGGCGCAGTCGCAAGGGCAGGCGTCACAGCAGAGCGCTAGCCCCAGCCAGCAGCAGACCGTCACGATCGCGGCGGCGGCCCCGGTAGTGCAGATGCCGCCGGCGCCGGCCACGCCCCTGCCTCTGCTGGAACCGCGGAATGCGACTAGCATCGGTAGTCTCGGCTTCTCCCGTTTTAGCGCGCAGGAAGTAAAATGGAGCACTCTTCGCCGTGAGTCTGACGGCAGCCTGGCGCCGCTGGATCCGGACCAAATCCGCGCCGGCGACGATATCGTTCTGCGGCTTGCTCCCTATGCCGACGGACAACTGTCCGTGGCCGAGCGTGCGCCGGGCTCCACGACGCCGCGGGTGGTAATGGCCGACACGCACGTGGAACGGGAGAAGACTTTGGACACGCCGGATGTGACGTTGGACCATCCCGGTGTGCAGGAATTGCTGGTGCGGTTCGTGGCGCAAACGGCAGCGGCGACGGGGGGCGGGGGGAAGGCGATGCGGGGGGCGACCGCTAAGGCATCGGCGGCCCCGCCACCGGTCACGCAGACCATCAGGCTACGGTACCAGTAGGAACTACTGCGCGAGCGTTACGTCGAAGGACAAATCCTGAATCGTCTGGTCGAGCGCGGATTGGGCGCTGACAGCCTGGGCGGCGAGGTCGTCACTTTCCTTGCGCAGGGCGGCCAATTGAGTCTCCTGCTCGTTGAGTTGCTGGGTGTAGCGCTGCAGCAGGGCCTTTTCTTCGACGCTTCCTTTGAGCGCCTTCATGTTTTCGCGAAGACGTTGCTGGTCGTCGAAAATCTTGGTCATGCCGGCTTCTCGCGAGTTCTTCTTTTCGCTCAGTTCCTGGATTACGGTTTTCTGGGCCAGAACCTTGCGGAGGGCGTCCTCGAGGGTTTTGTCGATGGATTTCTGGCGGACAAACAGTTCCACGTTCTGCGAATTGAGATTGCTCAGCACGAAACTGTGGGTTTGCGAGCGCGCCTCCTCCACCACCAGCGACGCGGTTTGTTTGGATTCCACGGGGAGGCGGAAACGCATCCAATCGACGGTGGTTTCGACGGGCTTCACGTCGCCGCGCAGTTCATAGCCGCGCCGCACGGGATGCTCCACGATCACGATCCGGGGCGAGGTGTCTTCGTTGCGAATCGTATAAGTTCTCCGTTCGCGGATTTCGGTGTCCTGGGTCATGGTTCCGCGGGTGATGCGGACACGGGTGAAGCGTTCCTGACTGCTGCCCAGCTTGGACGTGGCATTGAGTGCGAGATCGGTGGCGTAGGAGACCAGCCGTTTTTCGGCGGGGCGGATGGGTTCGAAGATGCCCTCGCCGGCAAAGGTTTCGTCCTCCATCACGCTGAAGCTGCCGCCATCGAGGGTAAGGCCGGTCGAATTGGTGAGCCACAGGGCGCGCTGCGGACGGGGAAGTCCGTTCTGGTCGTTCCAGATGGACACCTTCTCGGCGGTGATGGGGGATTGCACGATAGGCACCATCGCCGAGCGGTTCTTCCCGATGGTGATGGGGTCCTTGAGTTTGTATTCGAACAGGTCGCCCAGCTCCTGCGCGGTGGTGGGGCGGTAGGCGCCGCCGCCGATGCCTCCGCCCGATCCCGTTCCGACACCTCCGCCTCTGCCGGATCCGACGCCAGCGGGAAGTCCCAGAGCAGCTCCGCTGCCGAGCGACCGGCCATTGCCTGTGGTGCTCACACGCCCATTCACGGCCAACGCGTCGACAGCCGTCTGCTGCAGACGAACGTCGCGCTGACCGGCCGATGCCGCCGAGACTGCGACTCCGTTGATGGTGCTCCGGCTGAATCCCGGAGCTTCGACTTCCAATCGATGCGATCCCTCGGGCAGATTTTCGAGCGAGTACGCGCCGCTGCCATCGGCCTGCGTCTCGCCGAGCAGCGCGCCAGAGGAATCGTAAGCTTTGACGATGGCGCCGGCGACGCCTACTCCCGCCGGATCGGTGACGCGGCCTGTCAGACGCGTGCTCCCTGGGATCAGCGTGGCCTCGTGCGTCTGCGGCGAGAAGTTGGCGCTCTCCGGCAGCCCGATCACGGGGCGGCGTGCATAGTATGGCTGAGAGAGATTTTGCACGAACGATTGCGGCGCGCCGGCTACCAACGACAGTTGTACGTTCTCCCAATCCTGCCCCACCACGTTGTCCACGATGGCCCAGCCTTGCAGCAGCGGAGCCTTCGCCTTGGAGCCGAGCACGATGCGGTACGTCGATTTCCACACCGGCACTTCGCTGATGTAGCTGACGAACAGGGACCGTTCGCCCGCACCTTCGGTGGAAATGGTCATGCGGCGGACGTCGGCCTCACGTCCACCGGCGACGATATCGAGGAAGCGCCCCACCTGGGTGGTCAGGCCGCGATCCAACAGCTTGACGGAAACGGCGGGCGTCACTTCGAAGGTCCGCAATTCGCCGCTATCGGTGATGACTGAAGCAACGTCAATCTCCTGCGAGGCTCCGGCGGCGACGCGCGTCTTATGTTCCACGCCGAGCAAACGGCCGGTGACCGCCGTGTTTCCGCTGCGAATCTCCACGCGCGCGCCGCGCATGGCGCCGAGGATGCCGGTGAGCGTGGACTTCTCTCCGATGGGCAGGCGCAGATCGCCAAGCTGGCGATCGACCGGCGCCGACGAGCCGTATTCGACGCCGGTGATGCGTCCGCCGTCGAGATCGAGAACCGTGAGCGATTTCAGGACGTCGTTGAGCTGTCCCGAGGTGAAGGGGATGGTGACGTCCTGCTTGTCGCGCACCTTACCGACGTGTTCGAAATAGCCGACGCCGTTTTTGTAAAGAACGACCCGCTTGATAGGGAGCTTATTGGCGTCCTGAGCCGCGGCGCATAACGCCACGAGAGAAACGCAAGAGAGAAACCGAATTGGAGACACATTGACCTCCGTAGCACCGTGGCGCACACCCGCCGATTCAGTCCCTTCCCGCCAGGCATCGACACGAGTGTCGATGCGGCACGCACGAGTGCGTGGGCCACAAACTTCGATCACTCGTAACGGCGCATGGAAGAGCGAAACCGTTACCCTGTGGTACCGTGAGAATTCATGCCCATTGAAGACACAGTGGATCGCCGCCACTGGTCACCGCACTCCTGGCGCAACTTCCCCGCGGCGCAGCAGCCGGAGTATCCCGACCCCGCCGCGCTCGACCGTGCGCTGGTGGAACTGAGCCAGCTTCCGCCGCTGGCGGTCAGTTGGGAAATCGTGCAGCTACAGCATCAGCTTGCGGAAGCGGCAACGGGAATGCGCTTCGTGCTGCAGGGCGGCGATTGCGCCGAGCGGTTCGCGGATTGCACCTCATCGCGCATCGCGAACTTGCTGAAGGTTCTGCTGCAGATGAGCCTGGTGCTGGTAGTGGGCGCGCGCAGGCCGGTGATTCGCATTGGCCGCTTTGCCGGCCAGTACGCCAAGCCGCGTTCCGCCAACGACGAAACGCGCGGCGATGTCACCCTGCCCTCATACCGTGGCGACCTGATCAACCAACCGGAATTTACCCCGGAGGCGCGCATCCCCGATCCGCAGCTTCTGCTGCGCGGCTACGAGCGGGCGGCGCTGACGCTGAACTACATCCGCGCCCTGATCAAAGGCGGCTTCGCCGACTTGCACCATCCGGAATATTTCGACCTGGAGTGGATGACGCATTCGCCCTTCGCCGCTGAGTACCACCGCATGGTGGACACCATCGGCGAGTCGCTGCAGTTCATGGAAAGCGTGCTGGGCGTGCGCGCCGGAGAAACCGACCGCATCGATTTTTACACTTGTCACGAAGCGCTGCACCTGGGTTACGAAGCGGCGCAGACGCGGACGGTTCCGCGCCGCGAAGGCTTTTTCAACCTATCGACGCACTTCCCCTGGGTGGGACTGCGCACCAGCGATCCGGACGGCGCGCACATCGAATACCTGCGGGGCATCGAGAATCCGGTGGCCGTCAAAGTGGGTCCCAGCGCGACCCGCGAGCACCTGGTGCGGTGGATGGACGCTCTCGATCCGCAGCGGACGCCCGGGAGGCTGACGCTGATCCACCGGCTGGGCGTCAAGTGCGTCGCCGATTCGCTGCCGCGGCTGATTGAGACCGTACGCGCCGAAGGCGGATTGCCGCTGTGGATTTGCGACCCGATGCACGGCAATACGCTGACCACGCCGAGCGGCGTCAAGACCCGCTATTTCGAGGACATCTACTCGGAAGTGGAGCAAGCCTTCGACATACACAGCCGCATGGGACAGCAACTGGGCGGGCTGCATGTCGAACTCACCGGTGAGAACGTGACGGAGTGCATCGGCGGCACGCGGGGTCCCAGCGAGGAGGATCTGTCGCGGGCGTATAAATCGGAGGTCGATCCGCGGCTGAACGGCGAGCAAGCCCTCGAGTTGGCGTTCCTGGTGGCGCGCAAGATGAAGAGCGCGCGGTAGGTACCCGTGGGATCATTTCTTGCGGTGATACAGTCTGCGATCTCTGGCAGCCAGTCCCGGCAGATTTTCTTGTGTCAGAACGTGTCGGACAACGAGCTTATAGCTCTGGTGCGGATCCGAGAGCTGCTTCCATTCCGCTCGCGCAGTTTCGTCCAAACCACCGACGAGACCGGAGGTTCGTGCGAGCCACCGCCTTACGAAGTTAGCGACAGCCAGCCTGTCGTCGCGTAATGCGCCCCGGTCCAAGCCACAAAGGCGGATTGTTTCCGACGCACGAAATGTACCGTCGGCATTCAGGCTCGGATGCGGAGTGATATCGCCCTCCGGACCAATCCAGAAGAACGGCTCGGGATCCTCGGCGTCGGGCTTCAACAGGCTCCCTTGGTGGTCAGAGTGGCCCTTTGACCTGTTGCACACCTGGCAAACCGGAAGGAGATTTTTCCACTCGAATGCACGATCCCGATCAACCTTCCGTGAGATATAGTGCTCGATTTGGGCGTAGGCCTGCGCTCCAAGCCTGCCTTCGCAAAACGCACACTTTCCCCATGTCAGTTCCAAGAGCGGCTTCTTCAGCGTGTTCTTGGCTTTCTCCGTTGCCCACGCGCCGCCCCTGCCAGCCTCGTCGATCCTTCTCAAGCGCGTTGTCCAAGCTGCCCTGTTTCGAGCAAGCGCAACGGGGGCTGCCAGCCGTCGTCGAGTGCGCACCATCAGCCCAGCTTGGCGCGAGGGCGCGGGCGGGTCCCGTTTCCCTTGCGGGATGAAGCGCCGGGTCGCTTTCGTGCAGGATGATTCGTCAGGGATTTCAGAATATTCGCAGGCAACGCGCCTGGCGTTTGAACGATCAGCCTCAGTTCCTCGCTCCTTTCGGACAGTTCCTCGGACAGGGTCTCAAGCTGCTTTCGCTTGGCCTGCGGTAGCTTGGAAACGGCTTCTTCTCTCTTCAGGTTGTCCCACGCCTTTAGATCGTTTTCGGTTTCTACGTTGAACCGGCTCTCAACTCCGAAAATATCCTTCAGCGTCGCCGTGACGCTTTCGCCGAAAGGCGCATCCTGCGCGGGACTTGCGTGGGCGACGCCGCGTTCATCGAGACTCAAAACGTGGATACGCGCCTCCCGGCAGGAAGAAATGACAAACGGGGAATGAGAACTGGCGATCATCTGGACGTTGGGAAGCGCCTTTCGCATCGCCGGAAGGAGTGTCCGCTGCCAACGGGGGTGGAGGTAAATGTCGATCTCATCCAAAAGAAGAATGCCGTCCTCGGCTGGATTTGGGGTCTTACCCGACCCCGCTTGGTCTTGCCTCATCATGAAGTCGGCCAGCCAGCCAATCGTAGTGCGGATACCGTCGGAGAGTTGTGAGAAATTCAGGTTCTTCCCGTGGAAGTTCAGACGAGGCTCGATTTGGGGTTCAAGCTCAACGTCCACCTGAATTTCTTTGTCGTCGCAAACCAGCTTGAGAGCATCCTGAAATCGCGTGATGGTCAGCTCGTATGAAGTGGACTCCCGCCCCCGTTCTTTGGCTAGAGCCCGGCGGCTGAACAAGTCCGCCAACCAGCGTTGGATCGCCCGATTCTGAACCGTCGATTCAAATGCCAGACAGTAATCAGTCGGGTGACTCAGAGATTCCATCTTGGCCGGTGAGTCAACATAAGAAAGTGCTCGAGCGGGAGCATAGGCGGCGATCACAGGTTCTTGATTTGGAACGTATCGGCGCCCGGAATGAGTGCCTGTCACCGCACCGCCAAGCGAATGCAACAGGCCGACCTCTCCGGGAACCCGCTCCAAAGCCCACTCCACAAGCCGATTCTCCCAGCCGTCCGCGCTATCCGCCGTACCGGCATAAATATAGGGTCCGCCGTGCCCGGTTGACATCTGCACCGCGACGCGCGACGCCGGCGCCTTCAGGAAATGCCTCCACTCTTCCTGCGGGAAACCAGATTCAGAGGAAGATAGCGCCCACGCGATCGCCCGCAGCACCGTCGACTTTCCGGATCCGTTTACCCCAGCTAGCAGATGCGGGCCAGGATGCGGCTTGTCGCTGCCGTCTGAAAAATCGATGTCGAGGCGTTCGAATGGTCCGATATTCTCGGCAATCAATCGCATCAGGGGCATCGTTTCTCAGTCTACCGCTTCTCCTCTACCGGCTGCCGACGCTCTAGCTGATACCGACTACTGGCGCCCTCCAAACAGCAGCAGCCTGCCAGATGACATAAACTCTTCTCTTACCCGTTATGCAGCTTCATACCCTGGATTGGGTCATCGCATTGATTTCGGTGGCCATCTGCTTCGCGCCGGCGCTGTTCTTCGGAAAGCGCTCGGGCAAGAGCACCGCGGAGTTCTTCGCCTCGGGACGTTCGGTGCCGTGGTGGCTGGCCGGTCTGTCGATGGTGGCCACCACATTTTCGAGCGATACGCCCAACCTGGTGGCCAACTTTGTCCGCACGCAGGGCGTCGCCGGCAATTGGCAGTGGTGGGCGTACACGCTGACGGGCGTGTCCACGGTCTTCTTCTATGCCCGGCTGTGGCGGCGCAGCGGGGCGTTGACCGACCTGGAATTCTACGAAATGCGCTATTCCGGCCAGGCCGCCAGCGCGGTGCGCGGCTTCCGCGCGGTGTACCTGGGATTCTTTTTCAACTGCTTCATCATGGCGACGGTGAACCTGGCGGCGTGCAAGATCGCCGCCGTGCTGTTCGGGTTCGACCGCTGGCAGACGCTGCTGGCGGTAGGGGTGCTCAATGTGGTGTTCGCGGCGCATTCGGGGCTGTGGGGCGTGATGGTCATCGACATGGTGCAGTTCTTCATCAAGATGTCGGCGGTGATCGCGGCGGCCTACTTTGCGGTGACCCTTCCGCAGGTGGGAGGAATGAGCGGCCTGGTGGACAAACTGTCGCACATGCACGGTCCTCAGGGTGTGCCTTCGAGCTATCTGAGCATGCTGCCGGACTTCAAGAATAACTGGGACCTGGCGGTGGTGTGCTTCATTGTTCCGCTCACGGTGCAATGGTGGGCCACCTGGTATCCCGGCGCCGAGCCGGGCGGCGGCAGCTACATCGCGCAACGGATGCTGGCGTCGAAATCGGAGAAAGACGCCCTGGGCAGCACGCTCTTCTTCAACGTGGCGCATTACGTTCTGCGGCCATGGCCGTGGATTCTGGTGGGGCTCGCCTCGCTCATCGTGTATCCGCAACTGGAGGACATCCGGAAGGCCTTTCCGCACGTGCCGGCCTCGATGGTGGGCCACGATATCGCGTTTCCGGCGATGCTGCGGTTTCTGCCGGTGGGCTGGATGGGTTTGATGCTGGGCGGCCTGATCGCCGCCAATTCGTCCACCATCCTGACGCATCTGAACTGGGGGGCGTCGTACCTGGTCCACGATTTTTACCGGCGGTTTATCAGAACCGGCAAGCCGGATTCGCACTACGTAGTAGCGGGGCGCCTGGCCACGGTCCTGCTGTTCCTGGCTTCGTCGGCGACGGTGTTCGCCCTGGACACCGCTAAAGACGCCTTCCTTCTGCTGTTGCAGATAGGAGCGGGGACGGGCCTGCTGTACCTGGTTCGCTGGTTCTGGTGGCGGGTGACGGCGTGGTGCGAAATCGTTGCCATGACCAGTTCATTCGTGGTGTCGATGGCGTTCCTGATTCTGAAGAAGTACGGCGTGGAGTTCGAGTCGTCGGCGCCGTTGCTGATTACAGTGGCCATCACAACGGTCTGCTGGATTTCGACGGCGTACCTGGGTCCGCAGACCGACGAGCGGACGCTGATCTCGTTTTTCCATAAGGTGCGGCCGTTCGGTCCGGGATGGGAGCGCATCCGCCGAAAGGCAGGCATCACCGCGGCCGAGGCCACGGCGGATGGCGAGAGCGCCAGCCTCTCGCTGGCCATGCTGGGATGGCTTTCGGGTTGCATCATGATCTGGTCCGCGCTGTTCACCGTGGGCAACTTCCTGTATGGGCGGATGGGATACGCATTCGCGCTGTTGGCGGTCTTCGTGGTGACGGCACTGGTGTTGATCCGGGTGATTCAGAGGTTGTGGAAGTAAGATTGACAGGAGTTGATGGTGAGTTGCGGCGGCACGCACTCCTGCGTGCCGCGTCTGTGATCCCTGTTAACAAATTCGCCTGACGCGCGTCCAACTGCTTGGGAACAAACCACCGCCAAACTGCGTCTCTCTGGAACAGTGAGTAAGCCTCGCAAATTTCGCTTCAGCGCATCCTTTTGGGAGGCCGCGGTCATCGCCATCGACTCGCTGCGCAAGAACAAACTCCGCAGTTTCCTGACGCTGCTGGGGATCATTCTGGCCACTACCACGCTGATTGCCGTCACGGCGCTGATCCATGGCATGAACCTGTACATCGCCGATAAGGTTTCCAATATGGGTTCCGACGGCTTCCGCATCGTGCGCATGGCGTGGTTCGGGCCGTTCGACCCCAAGAAGTTCTATGAAATGCAAAAGAGGAATCCGCAGATCCGCGTGGACGAGTACGCGTTTCTCAGGGACCACACCCGCCTGCTGAAAGACCTGGGAATGATGGATTCGCGAAGCGGCCGGGTTTCCTTCAAAGGCCAGTCGCAGGAATCCGTCAGCATCCAGGGAATCACCGAAAATATTCCGGCGATCAACAACGTGCAGGTGGATGTGGGGCGCAGCGTGACTGAAGATGAAGTGCGCCGCCATGCCACGGTCGCCTTTCTGGGCAACGATCTTCGGGTAAAGTTCTTCGAGGGTGTGGACCCGATTGGAAAGACCATTGCGATTGAAGGCGTTCCCTATGAGGTGATCGGCGTCGCCAAGGCGCTGGGAAGCGTGTTCGGAAATTCCCAGGACAATTTTGTCATGATCCCGATCTACAGCTACTTCAAAACTTACGGAAGCCACGACGGCATCCGCCTGGTGGCCAAGGCAATCGACCAGACACAGTTGACGGCCGCCCAGGACGAATCGCGGGTGATCTTGCGGTCCTATCGCCACCTGCTTCCGGGTCAAGACGACAATTTCAGCATCTTCGCTTCGGAAACCATCGTGACGTTGTGGGAGTCGCTCACCGCGGCCATCTCGGGAATGGCGGTCGGCATCGTTTCGGTCTTCATGATTGTCGGCGGAATTGTGATCATGAATATTATGCTGGCGGTGGTAACGGAGCGCACGCACGAAATCGGGATCCGCAAATCGTTGGGTGCGCGGCGGCGGGACATCCTCAATCAGTACCTGGTGGAATCCTCGGTGCTCGCCAGCACGGGCGGACTGGTGGGGGTTGCGGCGGCGTGGTGCGTGGCGGTGCTGGTGCGCAGCGCGACTCCGGTGCCCATGGCCCTGCCGTGGTCGAGCGTCTTCATGGGCGTGGGACTCTCGGCGACGGTGGGCCTGTTCTTCGGGATTTACCCGGCCCGGCAAGCTTCCAAGCTGGACCCCATTGAGGCTTTGCGCGCCGAACGTTGATTGAAGGACGACAGGCTATGACAAAACTGGCACTCTTCAACGGTCTGGGACTGGCATGGCAGACCATTCGCAGCCACAAATTGCGGGCGTTCCTGACCGTGCTCGGGGTGATCATCGGGACCGGGACGATTATCGGTGTGGCGGCCATCCTCACCGGTTTCGATGCCTCGGTCGCGGCCGTGCTGAGCAGCTTCGGCCCGAATTCCATTATCGTCTTCAAGTTCCCCGTGGGGCCGCGCACCACCGGGTTGAGCGCCGAGGAGCGCACGCGCAAAGATCTCACGTATCAGAACGCGGTCGATATCCGCGAGCGCTGCAAATCCGTCGCGGATGTGTCGGCCATGCTGTTTCCGAACGCGAATACCATCAACGCGCACTATCACGGCAACGACATGTACGACGTCAACCTGATGGGGGTGGAGGAAGCCTACGCGCGAGGCGGGCAGGTGGACATGCACGTGGGGCGGTTCTTCACCGACGAAGAGAGCCGCCGCAGGATGCCGGTAGTGGTAATTGGCGCGGATATCGAAAAGGGCTTGTACGCTTCCGTGGATCCGCTCGGCAAGACCATAAACGTGGACGGCCACGAATTCCGGGTGGTCGGCGCCATGCTGCGGCCGGCGGCATCGTTTTTCGGCGATACCGACAATCGCGTATTGCTGCCTTACGGAATGCTGCAGAAGATGTACCCGGGGGCGCGCGAGACCGCCCTCGTGGTGACGGCGCTCCCGGGCAAGTTGCCCGAGGCGCAGGACGAGGTGCGCACGGTGCTGCGGATCACCCGTCGCGTGCCGTACAACAAGCCCGACAATTTCGCGCTCTCTACCGCCGAGCAGATGGTCTCCGATTTCCGCCAGATCACGGCCATGACGTTTATCGTGATGGCGGTGCTCAGCTCCATCGGTCTGCTGGTTGGCGGCATCGGAGTGATGAACATCATGCTCGTCTCCGTGACTGAGCGGACGCACGAAATCGGGATTCGCAAGGCCATCGGCGCACGGCGGAGCGACATCCTGATTCAGTTCCTGCTGGAAGCGGCCGCATTGACCGGGTTGGGAGGCGTCGCCGGCATCGTCTTTGGATGGGTGATCGCCCTGATCAGCCGCCTGGTCTTCCCGTCGATTCCCGCGGCGGTGCCTTTGTGGGCCGCGGTGCTGGGGATCGTGGTGTCGGTCGGCATTGGCCTGTTCTTCGGCATCTGGCCCGCCAATAAGGCCGCGCGGCTCGATCCGGTAGTGGCTCTGCGCTACGAGTGATTGCCTGCCCCCCCAACCTACTCGAAGTGTACCGGCTGCGTGAGGGCGCCGTTGCCGGCGGAATCCCAGACGGCGAAGCGGACCCACTTCTTGCCAGTGACATCGAAGGGGATGTGGAACTTGTGGCTGGTCTGCGGGGCCATATCGGCGAGTGAAACGATTTCGCGATTGGTGGTCTTGCCGTCGCCCCAGACGAGTTCGGCAAATTCGGGGGGGAAGGTCCATTCGACGTCGGCATTGTAGAAACGATGCGCGCCCGTGCCTTCAATGGACCAGCTCCGGAACAGGACCTCGCCCGTCGTAACGAAGAAATCGCCCGTCTGCAGGATGTGCAGAACCGGCGTCCAGGGCTCGTCGAACTTGGGGATGGAGGCGAGCTTTACGTAATTGACCACCATCTGGGGAAAGGTCTCGTCCTCGGGATCCTTCATGTATGTGTCGCCCTCGGCGATCATGTACTTCGCGCCGCTCCAGTTGTTCATATCGTCAAACAGGCCCAGGCAGCGGCCTTCGCAAATGCGCTTCTCGGACTGGTCGACGGGCAGGGATTGGAACGAGCCTCCGATGAATCGGTTGCTGTTGAAGAAATTGGTGGTGCGGGAGGCGTCGGGATAGCCGGCCGATCCCTTGGTGCGCGGATGAGTCTGCCAGACCAGGCCATTTTCGTCGTTCAGAAGTTGAAGTTCGGTGGCGGCGGAGGTGGTGTGGTAGACCTTACCCCAGGGCGAGAGAGTCTCCACATAAGGCTGCGCGGGGGGATTGGCGGGCTTGCGCAGATGGGTGAAGAAGAGCGGCTTGGGGAAAACGAACATGTAGTGACCGCCGAAATTGGCGTCGGGCTCTTCGCCGGGGATCAATAGAAAATCGTTATCCGAGAAGCGCCGGCAGGCCTCGAAGTAGACCTTCTGTTCGTTGAGGCGGACCGCGCCGGTGTCGGCGGGATGCGAATCGGAATGGAAGTCGGCGAGGATGGCGGCGTTCACGCCAAGGCCGCGGAACACGGGGATCCAGGTAGGCATCTGGTCCATGGTGCCGGCGTCGGTGAGTTGTTCGTTGAGGTGGAAATGAAAGTGGCTCACCAGGACTTTGAACCCGGGCATCGGCTTGAAAACGTCGTCATGGGTATATGCCAGGATGTGCTGCTGGGTGGTCTCGAAGTTGGCGCCGCTCAGGTAGAAGTAGACCGGCATGCGCTGCAACGTTCCGGGGGGCGCGTTGTAGAGGGCGAAGTTGTCGATCTCGTTGCGCGCCTCGCCCACCCGCCGGTTCCAGACTTCGTTCGACACGCCGGAGGGTTTGTAGCCCTCCTCGCGATCGGGTTGGCGGACACCGATGGCGAAGGAGTTGTCACCGTCCTTGCGGTAGTAGACGTAACCGAGATTGGTTTCCATTTCACGGGCGAAGAAGAATTTGTGGGAGGGCGGCAGGAATCCGAGCGAGCCGCCGCAGGCCTGGAGAATGCCCAGGCGGTTGCGGGCGCGCAGGCCCACGGGGTCCTGGTTGACGTCGCCGCCGAAGGCATAGTGCTGCCAGGCGCGCGCGGTGTCGCGCCATTCCACCACGGAGCACTTAGTCATATCGAAGCCCTTGAGTCCGCCGACATATTTGAAGGCTACCGAGGGCTGGTCGGTCTTGGCGATCAATTCCTGGCGCAGCAGGTTGGAGCCGCGATACACGGTGTAGCGCAGATCGCCCGCGAAGATGCCGGCATCGACGCCGGGAAACGTGACTTCGACGCGTGCGCCCTCGGTCTTCACCTGGCAGCCGGTGGAGTGGAACTTGGCCCAGGCGCGGCGGACCTCATCCGCTTTGCGCGGCATATCCATAGCCTTGCCGGAGCTGCCGGGGACCATGAGCGGCGCATCCCAGAAGGCGAACCACTTTTCGCGATCCACCACTTCAGGTGTGAACGCGATGCCGAGTTCGCGCAGGGGGGCCATCTGCTGTTCGGAGAGGCGGCGCTTGCCGCTGGTGATCTGGTATTCGGGCGACAGGTCGTGGCCGAGGATGGACCACTGGCCGGCCGTATAGGCGGCCAGCTCATGAACCTGTGGCTGGCCGTCGCGGATGCCGAAGCTGGCGCGAAGCTGCTCCTGGCGTTCTCCGGTCCAGGTCAGTTCGAGGAAGCCATGGTTCACGGCGGCGTGAAGACCATCGGTGGTGTGGTAGCCGCTGAGATCGCAGGATAAATCCTGGGCAGCGGCTGTAAGGGAGATCGCGACCACGAGTGCGAAGAGTTTCATACGGGGACTCTCAAGGCTGAACCTCCAGGTTAGCTCAGTACGCCGCCTTCGGATGCTTATAGCACCATAAGTTTCATTAATTCGACTCCAAATTGCCGAAGTGGTACCTTTGCTCCATCCAGTCTGGCCACGCGCCTGGTCTGCGCCGGCATCCGCTCGATTTACGAGAAGAAGGGGGACTAATGAACACCGTACTGACTCAAGAAGAAAAACAGGAATTTGTAAAACGCGGTTTTTCCCGCCGGTCGTTCGGGCGGATTGCCGCAATGATGGGTGCGGGCGCAGCGGCGATGCCGTTTTTTAACGAGCCCGCACTGGCCCAGCTTTCCAAGGTAAACGCTCCGCCGGACGCAGTGCTGATCAATGCCAATGAGAACCCGCTCGGTCCCTGTACGGAAGCGCGCGAGGCCGTGGCGAGGATGATCCAGTATGGCGGCCGCTATCGCTACAGCGAGGGAGACCGGGTGAAGACGCTGCTCGCCGAACAGGAGGGACTGAAGGAGACCTATGTGGTGATTCATCCCGGCTCGAGCGGTCCTCTCCACCAGGCAGTACTGGCGTTCACCTCACCCACCAAGCCGCTAATCATGGCCGACCCGGGCTACGAAGCGGGGGGGAGAGCGGCGGCTTTCATCGGCGCCGAAACCATCAAGGTGCCGCTGACCAAGACCTTCACGCACGATGTGAAAGCCATGGTGGCTGCCAGTCCGAACGCCGGCCTGATCTATCTTTGCAATCCGAACAATCCTACGGGTACGCTGACGCCACAGGAAGACATCCGTTGGCTGGTGGCCAATAAGCCTAAGGGTTGCGTGGTGATGATCGATGAAGCGTACACGCACATCGCGGGCGCCCCGTTCAACTCCGATCTGGTGGCGGCAGACAAGGACGTAGTGATCCTGCGCACCTTCTCGAAGATTTACGGCATGGCGGGTCTGCGCGCGGGCGCCTCCTTTGCGCGGCCCGATTTACAGAAGAAGATCAGCAGTTTCAGCAGCACGATGATGCCGATTACCGGTATGGCCGCGGCGAGCGCCAGCCTGGAAGTGAAGACGCTGGTTCCGGAACGGCGCAAAAAAATGGCCGATGTGCGCGAGAACGTATTTGAGTTCATGGAGAAGCACAACTTCACCTACGTGAAATCGGTATCCAACTGCTTCATGGTCGATACGAAGCGGCCCGGAGACCAGATTGTCACGGCCATGCGCAACGAGAAAGTCTACATCGGCCGCACCTGGCCCGTGTGGCCGAATCACGTCCGCGTTTCGGTGGGCACGCAGGAAGAGATGGACAAATTCAAAGCCGCCTTCCTTAAGGTGATGGCTTGAATGTTGCGGGCCTGCTGACCGGATCACGGCGCGGCGCCCGTTATGGTTGGGCTCAACTTGGTGGAGATGCAGCGGGCGGCGCAATCGCGGCGTTGATCGCGCTGCCGTACGGTCTGGCGATGGCCTCGCTGATGGGGTTGCCGCCGATTCTGGGGATCTTCACATCCATCCTGACGGCGCCGGTGATCGCGCTGCTGGGACGCAATCCGGTCCTGATCGGCGGGACGGCCAGCGCCACGGTACCGTTCATCGCGGCGGCGGTGCGCAGCCAGGGAATCGGAGGCGCCGCCAAGGTTTCGATTGTCGCTTCCGTCATCATGATGGGGTTTTGCGTGATGCGCCTGGGAAGGCACCTCGCGCGGGTGCCTCACGCGGTGGTCTCGGGATTCTCCTGCGGCATCGGCGGGATGATGCTGGTATCGCAATTCGACACGATGTTCGGGGTGGGCTCGCCTTCCAGCCGTTCCGCCGGGTCGGCGTTGGGACAGATTGCGGCGCTGTTCGACCACTGGCGCGGCATTCGCCTGGAGCCGTTTCTGCTGGCGCTGGTGGTGATCGTGGCGGCTACGTGGGTGGCGCGCTATTCGCCCCGCGTGCCGGCGCCGCTGATCGGCGTGGTGCTGGCGGTGGCGATCGCGCGGCTGTTCAGTTTGCACGAAGCGGAAGTCGGTTCGCTGCCCTCGGAAATGCCGCCGTTCATCGGCTTCTCGTGGGGGCCGAAGGATGTATTCACGGTATTGCCCGCGGGATTTGGATTGGCGTTTGTTTCGGCGGTGAACATCCTGATTACATCGCGCGTGGTGGAGCACTTCCGCGGCCGCCACAAACGCATGAAGGTTTCCGACGCGGATGCCGAACTGGGCGCATATGGCATCGCCAATGTGTGCGCGGGAATGTTCGGAGCGCCTTTGAGCGTGGGTATCCCGGCGCGCAGCCTGGCAGTGGTCCGGTGCGGCGGAACGACGCCGCTTTCGAACCTGCTGCACGCGGTTTTCCTGCTCGGGATTCTGCGATTTGGCGGCGGACTGGTGGGTCATATCCCGGTGCCGGCGATCGCCGGCGTGACGGCCTGGATGGGACTGTGTCTGCTGGACTGGAGCGCGTGGCGGCGCCTGCCCAAAATGAGCCGGGTAGATGCGACGGCGTTCCTGGCTACAGCGGGCGCGGTGCTGGCGGGCAACGCTGTGCTGGCGGTGGGCATCGGTTGCTCGTTGTATGCCGTACGCGGAATATTTCAGCCGTCAGCCATCAGCCGTCAGACATCGGCTCATCCGTACCTTGAGGGCGCCGCGCCGGACGCTTCGCGGCGAAGCGCGGAAGAGCTGAAGGCTGAAGGCTGACCGGACGCGAATGCCCGCGCGGGAATTCAGGCTCTTCAGGGTGAGTCCGCGCCACGCTCGCGGTTCCGTGTCCGGTCACCCGGTAATAGCTGAATTGCGGCGCCGCCATTCGGCTTGCAGGGCGCCGGCCAGGCGGGCTATGCCCGCTTCCCAATCCGGGTACAGATCGACATATTGGATTTCGCGTTGAATCGATCGCGGGACCCGGCAGGGTTCCAGGCGGACGGGCACCATGAAGATTTCGTCGAGGGGCGCGTGCCGGGCACAGTCCAGAGCATAACGGATCTCCGCCTGAAAGCCTCCGCGTTTGTTGGCGGAGGTGCGGGAGAAGCAAGCGACGAAGAAATCGGAGATCTCGATGGCAGCCTCGATGGCGCGCGGCCAATTCTGGCCGGGAAGCAGTTTGCGGGTATCCATCCAGGGGCGGAACCCCTGGGTTTCGAATTCGTCGTACAGGCGCCGGGCGAGCGTCGCGTCTTCCTTGGCGTAGGCGATGAAGACCCGCGGCCGGGTGCAGGGTTCAAATCGGAACAAGGATTCGGAGTCGGGGTAGAACACTCCCAACCCGTCGACTTCGACGGCCTTTCCGTCGGCGAGTCCGTTCACCACAATGGCGGTGAACTGTTCCAGGGGCGATCGTGCCGTCACCGGCGCTTCTCCTCATGTTCCAACCGGACGGCGCCACCGGGCCCCAGTTTGAGATTACCCAATCCGGGCAGGTTGGCCTCCTGCCCATGTTTCAGGCGGAGGAGGATCTCATGTACCACGCGGTCCAGGCGGTCCGCGGCTTCCGCGGGGGTCACACCAGCCCGCCGAGCCATGCGTTTTACGATATCCGGCTTCTTCACTCCGGTTTTACGGTAGCAGGCCAAATAAGGAATACCGGAGCGATAAATCGATATCCCTCCGCATTCGGCTGAAAAGACGTAACTTCCGCGGCGCAAAAAAGTTGAAAATTGTTGTGAACGCGCTAGATGAACTGATTTTAATTGCGAATTAAGGGACTCTTCATGTGACGTTGGTTATCATACAGCTCAAGACGACCAATCGTCCGAACCCCAAAGGAGAACCGCAGATGAAGAAACTCATGACTTTGATGCTTGGCCTTTCGCTGGTAGTCGGCAGCGTGGCCGTGACCTTTGCCCGCAGCAAGGATGACACCACCACAAAGAAGGCCCCGAAAAAAGGCAAGAAAGACACCACCAAGCCCGACAAAACCGGCAACTAAGCTGTCCGTTCTCTGGGACGCCGCGTAGCCACTCGAAATCTACGCGGCCTCCCGTTGTTTTCCTGCCCGAATCCTCTCCTCGTAAGTCTCAGGCTTGCAGTAGGTTAGATCCCCTGTCCAAGTATGTACACGATGTAACCTTACTGCGCGCGGAAACGCCCTCTGAATTCAAGATCCCTGCACTTCCGGATGAAATTCATGAAGCTTTTGAGAACCATGGTGTTCGCCTTGTTGGCCGGGCTGCCCGCAGCCGCCCAACAACCGGCGTCGGCCGATCAGGTCCGAGGCGCCATTACCAGCGTAAATGTCCAAGCCAAGCAAATCGCGGTGACCACCGATAAGGGCGATGCGGTAACCGTCACGACCACGGATCGCACCGTCCTGGTGCGAATGCCGGCTGGGGTCACCGATCCCAAACAGGGCGTGAAGATCGAACTTTCCGGCGTAACGGCGGACGACAAGCTGGTGGCCGTGGGAAAGCTTTCCGCCGACAAGAAGACTTTGGAAGGCGCCAGGATCTACATTCTGACCAAATCCGACATCGCCGCGATCCACAAACAGGAAGACGAAGACTGGGTGAAGCGCGGGACCAACGGCGTGGTGGCGGCGATCGATGCCGGGGCCAAGACGTTCACGGTCAAGGCGGGCGGCAAGGAGATCACCATTCAGCCGTCCGGCAAAACGGAATGGCAGCGCTACTCCCCGGATTCGTTCAAATCGGCCGATGCCAAGCTCAGTTCCCTGGCCGAACTCAAGCTGGACGACCAGGTGCGCGTTCTGGGCAATAAGAACGCCGATGGCGACAAGGTGGCCGCCGAGCGAATTTTCTTCGGAACGTTTCGTCGCGTCTCGGCCACTATCGAATCGATCGACGCGCAAACCAATGAAGTCAGGGTGAAGGATCTGACCACGAAGAAGTCGCTGCTGATCCGGCTGGATCCGGAATCCCAGATCAAGAAATTGACACCCGAAGTGGCAGCCATGTTGGCGAGGCGTTACAATCCGGGAGCCAGCCAGACCGACGATAGCGGCGGCCGCGGTCAGGGTCGCGGCGGCGCCGGGCGGGGACCGGGCGGCGGACGCGGCGGCGATATCGGACAGGTCTTCGACCGCGCTCCGGCAGTGCCGCTGGCAGGCTTGAAGGCGGGCGACGCCATCGTAGTTTTGACCACGGCGGGAAGCGACCCCGGCCGGGTTATGGCGGTCATGCTGGTGGCCGGCGTAGAACCGCTGTTGACCTCTCCAGCGGCCGCGCGCGACGTCATGAGCGGATGGAACCTCGGCGGTGGCGGCGGCGAAGGTAACTAGGTCCCTTCAAACGGCAAGCAAGGCCCCTCAAGCGAACAGTGGGATTGTGCGGAAGTGAAAAGAAAAAATTACAGAGGTAGTATGCTCAATTTGCGAAGGATAGCGTTAGCAGTTCTGGCAGTCGCGTCGATTGTGACGGGCGCGCTGGCTCAACAGACCACCGGGACGGTCAAGGGTTCGTTGACCGACGATTCCGGCGGCATCATTCCAGCCAGCAATGTTTCCCTGACCGGACCGGGAGGGGCCAAGACGGCCCAAACGCAGCAAGACGGCACCTATACATTCAGCGGTTTGGCGCCTGGCAATTACACCGTGAGCCTCACGTTTCCCGGGTTCCAGCCGTTCAGCAAGCCGGTGACGGTCACCGCCGGCGGTACCGTCCAGGTACCCATCCAACTGACGTTGAACGTGGCCAAGCAGGAAATCATGGTGCAGGCCGAGGCCGGCCCGACGCTCAGTGTGGAGCCCGATAACAACGCCACGGCGCTGGTGATCAAGGGCGAAGATCTGCAGGCGCTGCCGGACGATCCCGATGACCTGGCGGACGCGCTGCAAGCCCTGGCCGGACCCGGCGCGGGACCGAACGGCGGGCAGATCTACATTGACGGCTTCAGCGGCGGCCAGTTGCCGCCGAAGGAATCGATCCGCGAAATCCGCATCAACCAGAATCCGTTTTCGGCGGAATTCGACCGCCTGGGGTTCGGGCGCATCGAAATCCTGACCAAACCGGGAACCGACAAGTACCGTGGCGCAGTCAGCCTGAACGACGGCAATGGCGTGTTCAACTCGCGGAATCCTCTGGCCTCCAACAAACCCGATTACAACAACCGCATGGTCACCGGAAACTTCGGCGGCCCCATCGGCCACCGGTCGTCGTTCTTCTTCGATTTCAACCGCCGCGATATTACGGACAATGCGATCACTCACGCTACGTACGTCACCGCCGCGGCTCCCCAGAATATCCTGCTGAACGATCTTTCGGTAGTGACGCCGAGCTATAACATGACGATCTCGCCGCGCCTGGACTACCAGATCAGCACCAACCACACGCTGGTCGCGCGCTTCGAAGAGCGCACCAACGGGAAGGACAACAATGGACTTGGCGGGACCTCGCTGCCTCCACCGCTGTCGCAGATTCCGTACAACACCGTCGGCGACGCCCAGAACCTGATGCTCACCGAGACGGCCATCCTGAATCCTAAAGTGGTGAACGAGACTCGTTTTCAGTGGACCCGGAACTACACCAACCCGCAGGGCAATTTAATCCCCACGATCAACGTAACCGGCGCTTTTAATGCCGGCGGCAACGACGCTGGCGACAATTATACGATCCAACACCACTTTGAGCTCCAGAATTATACTTCCATCGCGCACGCCGCGCACACCATCCGCTTTGGCGTGCGGGTTCGCCGCGACAGCGATCAGGACCAGAACCAGACGGGTTTCGGCGGCGGGTATACTTTTCAAGGCGGCCTCGCTCCCATATTGGGCGCCGGCTATCAAATCGAGACGGATGCGAACGGCAATCCGCTGACGCAAACCATCAGTTCGTTGCAGCAGTACCAGCTTTTTCAGCAATTGCAGGCAGCCGGTTTCACCGGCGCGCAGATCCAGCAACTGGGCGGCGGACCCTCCCGGTTCGCAATTCAGGGGGGGCTCTCCTACATCAGCGGAGTGCGATGGGATGCCGGTCCGTTTGTGCAGGACGACTGGCGCGTACGTCCCAACCTCACCATCAGCCTGGGTCTGCGGTACGAGGTGCAGACCCTGGTGAGCGATCACCGCGATGTCGCTCCCAGATTGGGTTTTGCCTGGGCGCCCGGCACGTCCAAGAACGGGCGGCAGAAGACCGTCATCCGCGGCGGGTTCGGCATGTTCTACGATCGCATCGCCACCTCGCCATTCGAGAACGCCATTCTGAACAACGGTGTGAACCAGGTGGATTATACGGTCTACAATCCCACGTTCTACCCGAATATTCCGGCGCTTTCCACGCTCAGCGCGGGAACCAACCTGATCAACATCGTCGACCCCAAGCTGAGGGCGGACTATAGCATGCAAAGCGCCATCGGCGTCGAGCGGCAGTTGCCGCGCGCCACTACCATGGCGGTGACCTTCACGGACAACCGCGCCGAGCACCTCGATCAGAGCGTGCCCATCAACACCCCGCTGCCGGGCACGTTCAACCCCTTGCTTCCGTTGAGCGCCACCAACGGCGTCTTCCCATACGGATACAATGCCGGCCGGATTATGGAACTCGAGTCCGGCGGGCTCCTGCGGCAAAAGATCGTGATGTTCAATTTCAATACGAAATTCAGCCCCAGGGTATCGCTGTTCGGGAACTACTCCCTCACGTTCGCCAAGGACTTGCCGAGCACGCCCACCGACCCATACGACTTCATGCTGGACTACGGTCGCTCCAACCTCGACCGGCGGAACAACTTCCAATTGACCGGTTCGGTGATCGGACCCGCCGCGGTCCGGTTTGCGCCGTTTATCACGGTACGTTCCGGCGCGCCGTACGATGTCATCAGCGGTACGGATATTTTTGGCGACAACGGGACTGTGCGCGCGGATTTTGCGGCGGCCAACTCGTGCTCGAACGCCAATGTCCGTTGCACCCAGTCCGGGGACTTCCAGGCGGTGACGAACGCGGCCAATCTCGGCAACCTGATTCCGCGGAATTATCTGACCATGCCGGGCCTGTTTTCCGTCAACATGCGGATATACCGGGTGTTCGGTTTCGGCGCCAAGCGCGGTGCGAACGCGGCTGCTCCGGACGCAGGTCCGGGCGGCGGTGGCCCTCCCGGTGGCGGCGGCGGTGGCCGCGGCGGCGGTGGTGGGGGCGGCGGCGGTGGCGCTCGCAGCGGCGGTGGTCCGGGCGGCGGCGGAATGCGCATGGGCGCCGGTGGTGGTGGGGGGCGTGGCGGCGGCGGTGGCGAAACCACCGACCGGCGCTTCAATATGACTTTGGGCGTCAACTTCAGCAACATCCTGAACCACTTCAACCCCGGTGGGTACAACGGCAATATGACGTCGCCTACGTTTTTGCAACCCACCAGCATCAATACCGGGTTCGGCGGTGGCGGCGTTGGGGGCATGGGCGCCGGCAGCGTTGCCAACAACCGGCGCGTCGACATGTCGGTACGCTTTACGTTCTAGCGGCAGCAACTCGTAAGAAGGCAGGCGCGCCCGGCTTCACCGTCCGGCGCGCCTTTTGCTTTGGTGCGCGCCAGCCGGCACAGGTAGTTTGGTCTCCCAGCGGGCCGGTGCTGGAGTACAATCTCTACTGGGATGCTGGTGATTCCCGCCTCCAAACCCGATGAACATCTCCGTCAAAGGTGAATACGCCCTGCAGGCGATCTTCGACTTGGCGTGCCAGCGCCCGGGTGAGCCGGTCCGCATTGCCGATATCGCCCATCGCCAGAAAATTCCCCAGAAATTTCTTGAATTGATTTTGGCCGGCCTGAAGCAGTCCGGGTTTGTGGAATCGCGGCGCGGCGCCGAAGGCGGGTATCTGCTGGCGCGTACCGCCGATTCTCTGACGGTGGGTGAAGTGCTCCGTTCGGTGGAAGGGTCGCATCAAAGCAAGAACCGGCCTCGACGCAAAACCGAGACGCCATTCAGCGACATGTGGCAACTGGTGGACCTGGCCGTATCGGAAATCATAGACAAGACCTCGTTCGCGGACCTGGCTCGCGACTGGGCCGACAAACAGAACAAGTTTGTGCTGAATTGGGAGATTTGAGTTGAGAATTTACGATGACAATTCGCTGAGTATCGGCCACACACCGCTGGTTCGCCTCAATCGCGTGACGGGCGGGTCAAAGGCAATCATCCTGGCAAAAGTGGAGGGGCGCAATCCGTCGTATTCGGTGAAGTGCCGGATTGGCGCCTCCATGGTATGGGACGCGGAAAAGCGGGGAATCTTGAAGGCCGGCAAGGAGCTGATCGAGCCGACCAGCGGCAATACCGGCATCGCGCTGGCATATGTCGCGGCCGCGCGGGGATATCGCATTACGCTGACCATGCCGGAGACCATGTCGCTTGAGCGCCGCAAGGTAGTCAAGGCGCTCGGCGCCAATCTGGTGCTGACCGAGGGAGCGCAAGGAATGGCCGGCTCCATCGCCAAGGCCGAGGAGATTGTGGCGTCGGATCCCAAGCGATTTCTCCTGTTGCAGCAGTTCAAGAATCCCGCGAATCCGGAGATTCACTTCCGCACCACGGGGCCGGAGATCTGGGAAGATACCGATGGCTCAATCGATGTACTGGTTGCCGGAATCGGCACGGGCGGCACCATCTCGGGGGTCTCGCGCTACATCAAGAAGGACAAAGGCCGGAAGATCCTGGCGGTGGGCGTTGAACCCACCAACAGCGCCGTGATCACACAGCACCTGGCGGGGCAGCCCATGAAGCCGGGACCGCACAAGATTCAGGGAATCGGCGCGGGATTCATTCCGGACACGCTGGACCTTTCGCTGCTGGACCGCATGGAGTTGGCGACAAATGAGGAGTCGATCGAAATGGCGAGGCGCCTGGCGCGGGAAGAAGGAATCTTGAGTGGAATTTCTTCAGGCGCGGCGGTGGCAGCGGCGGTTCGCTTAGGGAAACAACCTGAGTTCGCGGGTAAGACGATCGTAACTGTTCTGCCGGATGCCGCGGAACGTTATCTCAGCAGCGTGCTATTCGAGGGGATGTTTGAGGAGTAAGCCGTCCCGGTTACCGCTTCGCGCACAGACCGATCCGATGTATCGGATCGGCCCCGAAAAAGAAAAAGCGGGCGCGGTTTGGGTGATAGGGGTGAGTGCGCCCGCTGTCGTAACGGGGATTTACCTTCAAGACGAAGAAACACGGCAGAGATGTTACAGGTTACGGTAGATTTTCCAGTTAGTCAAAGGAGTCATTTTTGTGTAGCCCTTTAGGGCTATATGATAGATTTGCAAAGATTTGGGAACTTCATGAGAGTTCGGTTGGTGAGTTCGGCCGGAATGCTCGCGGCGGCGTTGGCAGCCACCGCGTTTGCCCAGGACGCGACCGTGAATCCGCAGCCGCCGGCCAGTCCCGCGAGGGCAGTGCTCGGCAACGACGGAACACCCATGCTCCTGCCGTTTCGGTGCACTGAAGAGGACATACGCTGGGCCGGGCTGGCCTGTTCGGAAGAGGCGCCGTGCTCCATTTTCCTGGAGATCACCGCCGTCGAGTCCCTGGGGAGCCGCGTTCTGCTGGCCGGCAACATCCACAGCGACGCCGTTACGCTCTATTCCGTGCTGCTGGAGAGTGACGACAATGGACACACCTGGCAGGAAGCCTATGACCGCATCCGCGGCGCCGGGCTCGACCGCATCGAGTACTTGGGAACCGATACGGGCTGGATCGGCGGACAGGTTTTGTTTCCGATCAGTCAGAATCCCTTCCTGCTCGCGACCACGGACGGGGGCAAGACCTGGAAGCAACACGACGTGCTGAGCGACGAGAACGAGAACCAGTTTGGATCCATCCAACAGTTTTTCTTCAGCGGAAAGGACAACGGTACGCTGATTTTGGACCGCGGTCCGGGATCGAGCGGCGACCGGTACACGCAGTATGAAACGACCAACGGCGGCGATACGTGGATTGCCCGGCAGGCCAGCAACAAGCCGATTGCGTTGAAGCTTCCGGCCGCTCCGGCGGAGGACTGGCGGGTACGCCCGGACGCCGGGATGAAGTCGTATGTGCTGGAACATCGCGCAGGTACGCATTGGAGCGCCGTAGCTGCGTTCCTGGTCAAATTGGACCCCTGTAAGCCGGAAATCGGGCAGAACCGATAAAAGATCCTCACTCGAAACATTACGGCCTTTCACGTGCTCTGCCGATAAGGGAAGGTGAGGAGACGATATGATCGTAGCGGCGGGTTTGGCGGTTCTGGTGGTGCTTTGCTTGCTACTGTCCATGATTCAGACGCCCCCGCCAGTGGGACGTTGAGACACACGGCGCCAACCGGAAGGACACATCGGGCGATGCGGGGTCGATATTTCGGCAGTTGACCCCGCTCGAACCGATTTGCCCGGCTTTGCCGGCTGTTCTATAATAAGTCCTTGAGCTAACATGCCGAAACGCACCTTTCAACCCAATCGTTCGCGCCGCGCCAAAACTCATGGATTCCGCAGCCGGATGGAAACCAAGAACGGCCGTGCGGTACTCTCACGGCGTCGCGCGCGCGGCCGCAAGAAACTCACTGTCAGTTCCGAGAGGTAGTTTTCCATCTCTGGTTTTCCGAAACGTGTCCGTCTGCTGCGATCGCAAGATTTCCGAAGAGTCTATGACGAGGGAGTCCGCTATGCAAGTCCGCTGTTTGCCGCGTTCTGCGTACGGGAACCTGTGTGGGCCGGACCGCACATTGGGTTCACCGTGCCACGGGCTCTGGGAAATGCAGTGGTGCGGAACCGCTTCAAGCGGCGCTTCCGGGAAGCCGTCCGGGCGTCTCTGGATGGACTGAACCCACAGTGGTCAATTGTCATCAATCCACGTCGCAAGTCCCTCGATGCACCCATGCCGGAGCTGCAACGGGAAGTCCGGAAATTGTTCGCCCGATGCGGTCCGTTGCGTCAGGATGGATCTTCGGACGGACAATTCTCGTAGGAACAATTGACGTGTACAAGCGGATGGTGTCTCCCCTGTTGCCGTCAGCCTGCCGTTATTACCCAACTTGTTCGCAGTACATGCGCGAAGCGGTGGAGCGGTACGGGACGGCTAAGGGGATCTGGATGGGAGTGTGCCGGTTGGCGCGCTGCCACCCGTTTCACGCGGGCGGCTTCGACCCCGTCCGGTAGGTAGTTGCCCGGTTCGAGGACGGAACCCTTACTGAATGGCTGAATCATCACAAGGCGGCGGCAGCGGCAATCAGGCGCAGCCTACGAAAGAAATGTCGATGGAGATGCGGCTTCTACTCGCCTTTCTCCTCATGGGGGCGGTCATGCTGCTTACCCCCTACTTCCTGCCCAAGAGCCCCACCCCGCCGCCCGGCAAGAAAACCGCACAGACTGTCCCGCCGGCTGCCGAACCGGGCGCTGCACAAAGCCCAGCCCAAGTTCCAGCCCAAATTCCGGCCCAAATTGCCCCGGCGGCGGCAGCGAAGCCCGGCGCCAAGCGTGGACCGGCCGCCGCGAAACCCGCCCTGGCTGTCAACGATCCCCAACCGCTGTACATCGTCGATACCAACCTCTTCCGCGTGTCCTTCAGTAATCAGGGCGGCACTCTGCGAAGCTGGGTGCTGAAGAAGTACAAGGGCAACGACGGTAAGCAGCTCGACCTGGTGAATCCGTCGTCGGGAATGGAGTACCCATTCTCGCTGTACTTCCCGGGCCAGACGGGGGTGTCCAAACTGAATTGGGCCTGGTACAAACAGACCGGCGACCCCGACGGCCTGGGCGTTACGTTCGAATACGCCGACGAGCATCAATCGGTCCGCAAGAAATTCCGTTTCGAAAAAGCCAGCTACCTGGCTCAGATATCGACTGAAGTGACCACCGACGGCAAGCCCACGCCGAACATGGTGGAATGGCGCGGCGGATTCGGCGATCTCACGATACCAGTCCCTGCCGCCAACACCGCAACCCTGTACTTCGACCAGACCACCAACAAGCTGCAGGAGCAGAAAGCGGGCGCCGCGAAGAGCGGACCGGTGACGGCCAGCGGAAATTTTTCTTTTGCCGGCATGGAGGACAAATACTTTACGGCGGTCTTTCTGGGCGAGGGCGCCTCGACCATGCAGCAGACCACCTTCGGCGATTGGGCTCGCACGGAGCTCGAAGAAAAGCCGCAGAATTTCGCCGGCGTGGCGGTTTCCGATGGAGACACCAACAAGTTCCGCTTGTTCGTAGGCCCCAAAGACGTCCGGTTGCTGAAGGGGGTGGACCCGAAACTGGAGCAGGCTGTGGATTTCGGGTGGTTGTCGCTCCTGGCCAAGCCCCTGTTCCTGGTTGTCGATTGGGTCAATACCAACTTCGTACACAGTTTCGGCTGGGCCATTGTGCTGGTCACGGTGGTCATCAACTTCGCGCTGTTCCCGCTGAAGCTGACGAATATGAAGTCGATGCGCAAGATGCAGGCGCTCAAGCCGCAGATCGACGCGATCAACGCCAAGTTCAAGAGCGTCGGCCTGCGCGACCCGAAAAAGGCCGAGCAGAACCAGGAGGTGATGGACCTCTACAAGAAGCACGGCGTCAATCCCATGGGCGGCTGCGTTCCCATGCTGCTGCAGGTGCCGTTCTTCATCGCGTTCTACAAGGTGTTTACGGTGTCGGTGGAGATGCGCGGAGCCACCTGGCTCTGGGTAACGGACCTCTCGCAGGCCGAACACCTGCCCATCAAGATTCTGCCCATCATCATGATTGTCACTCAGTTCCTGATGCAGAAGATGACGCCGCAGGCCAATGTGGATCCCAATCAGCAGAAGATGATGTACATGATGCCGCTCATCTTCGGTTTCATGTTCTACCAGCTTCCAAGCGGCCTGGTGCTATACTACTTGACCAGCAATTTGGTAAACATGGGCCAGCAATATTTTTTCAACAACACCAATACGGCGAAGGCTGCCGCACTCAGCGTGGAGCCACCCAAAAAAAAGAACGGCAGGAAATAGCGCGTGACTGAGCGAAAGTATTCCACGGCCAGTATCGGACCCCGAATCGAGGGCTTCTTGCGGACTACGCTGCAGAATGCGGGAGTTCGCGTGCAATACGAGATCGCGGACGTCGCCTCGGGGGAAGACGACTTCGAAACGCCCGACGTGGTGGTGAAGTTCTCCGGCCCGGACGTGGATCTGGTTCTCGGCAACCGCGCCGAGTTGCTGCTGGCGCTGGAACACGTCACCATGGAAATGCTGCGGATGCCGTCGGAAGACCATTCGCGGGTTTCCTTCGACGCCAACGATTACCGTCTTCTGCGCATCGAGGAACTGCGGATCAGCGCCGCCGCGGCGGCCGATAAAGTGAAGCGCACGGGCGCGCCATTCCGTTTCAACCCGATGAACAGCCGCGAGCGGCGGGTAATCCACCTGTCATTGCGCGGCGAAACCTCGGTCCGGAGTGAGAGCATTGGTTCCGGCCCGGCGCGCCAGGTGGTGGTGTATCCGGCCGGAATGGCCAGTCTGCCCGAGCCCCCGCGCGGCCCGGATGTGCGGCGCGGCGGCGGCGGCGCTCCCCGGGGCCGCGGCAGAAGATAGCAGGCGGTGTCCCCTCATGACACCGTCGTGGCCATCGCTACCCCTCCGGGACGGGGTGGACTGGGCATCGTACGGCTGTCCGGCGGGGACGCACGGCCGATCGCCGAAACCTTTCTGAGCCGCACCGATTGGCGGTCGTGGCATGCGTTCCTTTCCGAATTGAGGGATCGCGACGGGCACACCATCGACCAGGTGGCCGTTACCTTTTTCGAGAAGCCGCGCTCGTATACCGCCGAAGACGTGGTGGAGATCTCCTGTCACGGTTCGCCGGTGGTCCTGCGGCATGCCGTCGAGCGGGCCCTGGCGGCCGGGGCGCGTCTGGCCGAGCCCGGCGAATTCACCCTGCGGGCCTTCCTGAACGGGCGGATCGATTTGCCGCGGGCCGAGGCCGTCCGCGACTTGATCGATGCCACCACGCTGTACCAGGCGCGCATCGCGGCGCGGCAGGCCGAAGGGTCGGTATCGCGGCTTCTGGCGCCGATCAAAGAGAAGCTTCTAGAACTGATCGCCTTGCTGGAAGCGGGCATCGATTTCGCCGAGGATGATATCGGCGTAGCGCCTGCCCGCGAAATCGAAGCGCGCATTGGGCCGATACGGGACGGGGTGACGCGGCTGGCCGGCAGTTTTCAGTGGGGCGGCCTGGTGACCGGCGGACTGAAGCTCGCGATCGTAGGCCGTCCGAACGTCGGCAAAAGCAGCTTATTCAACCGCTTGCTGGAGCAGGACCGCGCTATTGTGACGGACATTCCCGGGACCACGCGCGACCTGGTTTCCGAGACGGCTTCCATCGGCGGGATCCCGGTGAAGCTCTACGATACGGCGGGTATCCGGGAGGCCGCGGAGACGGTGGAAGCTCTCGGAATCGAGCGCAGTTACCAGGCGATGGCGGATGCGGATGTCACGCTGGTGGTAGTGGACGGGTCGCAGCCTCCCGATGAACAAGACCAGGTGTTGATCGCGCGCGCCGAACGGCAGGGGCGGCGCCTGGTAGTGACGAACAAGTGCGACCTGGCCGGGGTAGGTCTCGCCGCGCCGCACCGGACATCGGCCCTGACGGGCGAAGGAATTGCGGAATTGCGCCAAGCCATCCTGGAAGTGGCAGCGCCCGGCGGGATGTTGGCGCAGGAAACGGGATTCATCACCAGTCTGCGGCACGAGCGGTTGCTGCGCGAGTCGGCGGAGTATCTGGAGAAAGCCCGCGGCGCGGTGGCGGCGGGGATCCCGCACGAGATGGTGCTGCTGGATCTCTATGGGGCATTGCGGCCCGTCGATTCGATTACGGGCGCAACCACGGCGGACGACATTCTGAACCGCATTTTCTCGACGTTCTGTATCGGAAAATAAGGTCAGGCCAGCATGTCGAGGGTAGCTTTGGTCATTTGGTCGGTGGTATGAGCCACTTTGACATTCGCTGCGAAGTCATTCTTGGATTGGACGAGCGCCACTGCGTTGTCACTAAGGCTGGCACTGTCCTGGGGGGCGGGGTCGGGTGTGGGTGCAAGGGAAATCCGCCGGGCCGCCGTATCGAAACTGGTCTCGGCATTTTGCATGCCGTCCAATGCGGAATTGAGGGCTGTCATATGCCTCTCATCGGCCGACATTGGGGATGTTTGAATTACGCCTCGAAGATCAGGCTGGAACAGGTCAGCGCAGCCTCGGCCTTCATGAGCTCCGAAATATCCAGCCGAAGCAGCTTCCATCCGAGGTCTTCCAGCCTCGCCGCGGTTTTTGGGAACGACGCCGGGAAGAGGACCGTGTCCCCAATGGCGAGCGCGTTGGCCGCGTCAGACTCCCCGGCAGCCACGTCTACAATGGCGAAGTCTCCGAGCGGCGCGCTGTCGATCCAAGCCCGGTTGGCAAGGATCGTATCGCGGCCCAGGTACGTGCAGGCGCTCTTCAGGTGCAGGCATCCATGGACCTGGACGGCTTCCACCGTATATCCGAGCGGCTGGAGAATCTCCGCGAACCGGGCGAGTCCGGCGGGGTTGCTGCGCCGCGAAGCTCCCACGAACAGCCGCCGTCCGATGCGCATGACGTCGCCGCCTTCGAGTGTTGCCGGCTCCGTGAGCCACTCTAGCGGACGGTACCGTTCCAGCACCCGCGCCAGGCTTTCCGACTCGCCGCGCCGCGAAGCCGCGCCCATCCGCGTCATGACGGCGACTTCGTCCAGCACTACGGCCGGATCCTCGACGAAGACGGCATCGGGGAACTCCGGTTCAGCCGGAAGCGAAATCACGGTGACGCCGAGCGAGCGAAGGCGCTCCTCGTAGTGTTGGTGCTGCAAGGCGGCCTTGATGACGTCGATCGGCTCCCGGTCCCGGAATTCGAGCTCGCACTGGTTCAGGCCGGGGCTTACCGCGCGCGTAATCGCCGTCAGCATGGGATTCTCTAGTATCCTGATAGATTATGCCTGAAAACGACGCTCCCCCACGCCAGATGGGCTTCTCCACACGATCCCTGCACGCCGGCCACACGCCCGATATAGCCACCAACGCGCGCGCCGTACCCATCTACCAGACTACGTCGTTCACCTTCGACGATTCCGCGAATGCCGCCGATCTGTTCGCGCTGCGGAAGTTCGGCAATATTTACAGCCGCATCATGAATCCCACCACCGACGTGTTCGAGCAGCGCGTAGCTGCGCTCGAAGGCGGCGTAGCGGCGCTGGCGACGGCCAGCGGACAGGCGGCCCAGTTCCTGGCCCTCAGCAGCCTGGTGGGTCAGGGCGAGGAAATTGTGGCTTCCAGTACTCTGTATGGCGGCACTTACACGCAGTTCGATGTGAGCTTCCGGCGCCTCGGGATCGGCGTCAAGTTCGTGGAACCCGACGACCCGGAGAACTTCCGCAAAGCCATCACGCCGAACACCCGCGCCGTTTATGCCGAAACCATTGCCAACCCGCGCATGAACGTTCTGGACATTGAGAAAGTAGCGGCCATTGCGCACGCAGCCGGCGTACCGCTGGTGATCGACAACACCATGGCGTCGCCATACCTGTGCCGCCCCATCGAGCATGGCGCCGATATCGTGCTTCACTCGGCCACGAAATTCCTGGGCGGGCACGGGACATCCATCGGCGGCGTGATTGTCGATAGCGGCAAGTTCGCGTGGACCGATAAGTTTCCTGCCATCACCCAGCCAAGTCCCGGATACCACGGCATGGTGTTCAGCGAGGTGTTCGGGAACCTGGCATACATCATTAAGGTGCGTGTGGAAGGGCTGCGCGATTTCGGCCCGTGCATCAGCCCGTTCAACTCGTTCCTGTTCATACAGGGCATCGAAACCTTGAAGTTCCGCATGGAACAGCATAGTCGCAACGCCCTGCAGGTTGCCGAGTGGCTGGGCCGGAACCCGGCGGTCAGTTGGGTGAAGTATCCCGGGTTGCCGTCCAGCCCCTATTACCAGCTTTCGAAGAAGTATCTGCCGCTGGGCCAGGGTTCCATCGTGACGTTCGGCATCACAGGCGGACAGGAAGCGGGGCGCAAACTGATCGACAACGTGAAACTGTTCTCGCACCTCGCCAACCTGGGCGATTCCAAGAGTCTGATCATTCACCCCGCCTCCACAACGCATCAGCAGTTGAACGACGAGCAGCAACTGGCAGCCGGGGTCACCAAAGACCTGGTACGTCTCTCGGTGGGCGTCGAGGACGTCGAAGACATCATTTGGGACCTGGAACAGGCTATCGCCGCGTCTCAGAAGTAGCTCCTCTTTGTGGGGCAGGATGTCATCCTGCGGCGGGTTGTCAACCCGCCTCTTGATCGGCCCGCCTTTGCGCCCGGACGCCAACCGCGTCCGGATCGGTGGCAGGTCGCTTGCCCCTTAAAACCTTCGCAATAACTGTCGACGATCCCGTCTGGCATAATGCGAGTGCCGCGTACGATGGGCCGACCCGACATGATTGTGGTCGACCGGCTGGAGAAGACGCCGGCCGGAAATTAGCCCGGACATCCGCATCACAAGAATCTGATGCCAAGATTCCCTTTATTTCCTTACCCATCCCCCACCGAACCTGAGGCTCCGCCCCACCTCCGTGCTACTTCTGAAGGCGAAAGGACCCTCGCGGGCGTCGCTCCATGGAGAAATTGCCCTGTTCCAGTGAAAAATACCAAACGAACCCAATTTTGACCCTAACCCACACAAACGAAGATTGTTATGTACAAGAATACGAACCCATGCGGTCGCGCCCATCGCACAGATGTGCCTGCGGTTACACGTCCCGCCTTTGTTAAGTAACCCATATCAACGCGACCGTCACATCGGCGCGGGTTAAGGCAGAAATTGAGAGGATAACGGTTTTAAAAGGAAAGTCCAACCAGAAAGGCGAACCCATAGCCAGTCGAAGATCGTCAGCGCCAATCCTGCGCTCCGTGGTAGATGTGCAGGATTTCGACGGCTGCGGGCTTCACCGCATAGACCACGACATAGGGAAGCGGTGTAAGCGGCAATTCTCTTGTGCCATTGCGGTGTCCGGGTCGGCCCCGGTAGGGCGAGGCCTTAAGAGAACGGATACCTTCATAGATCGTCCGCACGGTCGGTTCCGCAAATTGCGGATAGTGCTGTTGAAGATAACTTTTGATACTCCCTAAATCGTCGGCGGCTGGAACGCTCCAACGAAGGCGCATCAAGCTTTGAACATCGCTTCAAGGCGGGCGTCCATTTCTTCTTCTTCAATGAACTCGCCCCGCTCGGCTGCCGCTAATCCTTTTTCAACGGCGGCAAGGAAACGGGCTTCTTCGTCGAGATAACGGGCAACAACATTCGTCACCAGCCTTTCGGGGGCGGTCCCGGCTTGGGTGGCGATCTGCGCAAGCTGCGTTTCCTGCTCGGGCGTGAAATGTACTTCCATGCCCCTTCAAGGTACGCGAAAACCGAGAACCAGGCAACAGGGGAAGCGATGCGCGGGAGAAATCCGCCCTAGCGCATCCCCCGGGCGCGGGGCAGGAAGGGGAGAACGGCGGCTTCACTCTATCCACAGGATGCGGCGCAGACCGCCAGCAGTTGCTCTGCGAAATTGATGAACCTTTTTCAGTGACAAAAAAGATTCAAAATCTTCCCTTCCCCATCAATCACTTACCCCAATCCAATCTCAGCCCCGCTCCGTCCCCGTGCTATAGCTCAAATCGGAAGCATCATGCGAAAACCTGTATCCCCCCAACAACTCGCTGCCAACCGAGCCAATGCCGCCCGGTCCACTGGACCCGCGTCTTCCGAGGGCAAATCCCGCTCTGCCCTAAACTCCGTCAAGCACGGCTTCACCGCCTACCATCACCCGCATCGAAGACCTCCACGAAATCGCCAATCTCAAGACCGGCCTCGTCTCCACCTATCAGCCCGTCAACGCCCAGGAGCTCTTCGCCGTGGAGCGCATGGCCCTCGCCCAACAATCCATGTTCCGCGCCTCCCGCCTGGAAGCCGGCCTCTTCACGTCCCTTCACTCCCATGAGCAAGGAACGTGCCGGCGTCGACAATGAGGACCCCACCCGCGGCCAGAATCGCAAACTACTGCCTCGCCGATGGCTTCCTCCGTCTCGCCCGCCAGTCCAACGGCTGGACCCTCTTCCCGAATTACCAAACGAACCCATTTCCCCCCTCCAACCCCAACCCGAACCAGCCACTTACGCCCCTTCCGAAACGAAGCCAATTCCCCCCGAAAACACCTCATCTCCCCGCTGCCGAAGCAGCCCCCGGCGGTCGCCGTTTGCCGCCGGTTCCTTGCCAAAAGACTACGCCCCGCGCGGCTTCCACGTCGCAGCCGGAGGCGCACTTCCGCCCGCAGCCGGAGGCGCACTTCCGCCCGCAGCCGGAGGCGCACTTCTGCCCGCAGCCGGAGGCGCACTTCTGCCTTTGTTACAATTTCTGCATAACCCTGGCTGCAAAGGGGGAACCAGGACCATGACACTTGACCGGCACTCCGATCCTTCGTACATCGAGCTTCGTGTGAACGGCCGGACCCTGCGCGCGGCGGGATTGCCGCCACAAACCACCCTGCTCGATTTCCTCCGCTCGCAAGGGCTCACCGGCGCCAAGGAAGGCTGCGCCGAGGGGGAATGCGGAACCTGCACCGTGGTGCTGGTGCGGCCGCGCGGCGACGGCAGCGCGTACGTTCCGGTGAATAGCTGTCTGCTATTCCTTTCTATGATGGCCGGCCAGGAGATCCTCACGGTGGAAGCTTTGGCGGCGTCGGGCGCGATGTCGGAAGCCCAACGCGCCATCGCGGAGCGCGGCGGATCGCAATGTGGATACTGCACGCCGGGCTTCGTCATGAGCCTCTTCGCGGAGCAGTACCGGCCGGGACGCTCGGGCCCCTGCGACCCTCACGCCATGGACGGCAATTTGTGCCGATGTACGGGCTATCGTCCTCTCCGCGATGCCGCGCTGTCCCTGGGCACGCCTGCCGATGCCTTCTCCGAGCGGTTGACGCATCCGGCGCCTGTGCTCGGCGCGGTGGCGTCGGCGGAGTTCTTCCGTCCCACCACGCTGCCGGAGTGCTTTCGGGCCATGGCGCAACATCCGCAAGCCCGCATCGTCTCCGGCGCCACGGACCTGGGCGTCGAATCGAATTTGCGCGGACGCCGCTTCGAAACATTGATTGGCATAGAGGCGCTTCCGGAATTGCGCTCGTTCGAAGATGGCGCCGATGCGGTCGAGATCGGCGCGGCCCTGACGCTGAGCGAGATCGACGAACGTTGGCGCGGCGCGCCGGCGGTATGGAAGGAATGGCTCACCCTGTTCGCATCGCCGTTGATTCGCAACCGCGCCACGCTCGGCGGGAACCTCGTTACCGCGTCACCGATCGGCGACGGCGCGCCGCTTCTCCTGGCCCTGGATGCGCGGGTGCGCCTCGTCTCGGCCAAGGGCGCGCGGACGGTGCCGCTCGACCGGTTCTTCCTGGGATATCGCCGGACGGCGCTGGCGCCGGGTGAATTGCTGGTGTCGATCCTGGTGCCCAAGCCGCTGCCCGCCATGGCGCGGTTCTACAAGGCGGCCAAGCGGCGGATGGACGATATCAGCACGGTGGCCGCCTGTTTCGCAATGGATCTGGACGGCCGCGGCCGGGTCATCCGCGTCCGCCTGGCATACGGCGGCGTGGCGGCCGTTCCGCTGCGTGCCACGGAGGCCGAACGTGCCATTGCAGGCCAGATCTGGAATGAGTTCGCCGTCCATCGGGCGCAGGATATTCTGGCCGCGACACTGCGGCCGATAAGCGATCATCGCGGTTCCGCCGCGTATCGCAGCGCCCTGGCGCGGAATCTGCTGGAAAAGTTCTGGTGGGAGCAGCAGATGGGGACCGAGGACGCGGCATGAAGATCGCCGGCCAACCGATTCCCCACGAAAGCGCCCGCGGCCACGTCACTGGCGAAGCGCTCTATACCGACGATTTGGTGAACCGCTTCCCGCGCCTGCTGCACGCCTGGCCCGTGCTGGCGCCCCACGCCCATGCCACCATACTGCTGCTCGATGTCGCGCCGGCCCTCGACGAACCCGGTGTATGCGCCACCTTGACCGCCGCGGATGTCCCGGGCGAGAACGATTCCGGCGCGAATCGGCGCGATGAGCCCCTGTTTCCCGCGGAAGTGATGTTCCATCGCCAACCGGTGGCCTGGGTGCTGGGCGAAACCCTGGACGCTGCGCAGCGTGGCGCCGGGCGTGTTCGGGCGTCGTACGCGCCGCTGCCCGCCCTGCTTACCATCCCGGAAGCCATCGCGGCCGGGAGCTTTCACGCGGGTCCGCTGCGGTTGCATCGCGGCGATGCTGCCGGCGCGATTGCCGCCAGCCGGTATCGCGTCGAGAGCGAGCTCGCCATCGGCGGGCAGGAGCACTTCTACCTGGAGACGCAGTGCGCCCTGGCGTGGCTGGACGAATCGGGTGGCGTCGCCCTGCACTCCTCCACCCAGCACCCCAGCGAGACGCAGGACGTGGTGGCGCGGGTGCTCGGCGTGGCGCGGAATCGCGTCACCGTGGAGTGCCTGCGCATGGGCGGAGCGTTCGGCGGCAAGGAAGTGCAGGCCAACCCCTTCGCGGCAGTGGCCGCGCTCGGCGCTTGGAAGACCGGCCGCCCAGTGCGTCTGCGGCTGCCGCGCGTGCTGGATGTGGCGCTTACCGGAAAGCGGCACCCGTTTCTGGCTCGCTATTCCGCCGGCTTCGACGAGCGAGGATGCCTCCAGGGGATCTCTCTGGCCCTCTATTCCGATGCGGGCTGGAGCCTCGATCTGTCCGAGCCGGTGATGTGGCGCGCGCTGTTCCACTCCGATAACGCCTATTTTTTGCCGGCGGTCGACGCCACCGGTTACGTTTGCCGCACGCACAAAACGTCGCAGACGGCCTTCCGCGGCTTCGGCGGGCCGCAGGGTATGGTGGTGATCGAAGACGTGCTCGACCACGTGGCGCGCCGTCTTTCGATAGCGCCTGAGACGGTGCGCGAACGCAACTTCTACCGCGAGGGGCAGACCACGCACTACGGCCAGCCGGTGAAGGACGCCGGACGCATCGCCACCCTCTGGCATCGGTTGAAAGAGACCAGCCGGTTCGCCGCGCGGCGCCAGGATATCGACGCTTTCAACCAGGCACATCCCCACCGGAAGCGGGGAATGGCCATCACTCCGGCGAAATTCGGAATCTCCTTCACCGCCACCTTCTTCAACCAGGGTGGCGCGCTGGTTCTGATTTACCGCGATGGCAGCGTGCAGGTCAACCAGGGCGGCACGGAGATGGGGCAAGGCCTGTTCACCAAGATTCATCAGATCGCCGCGGAGAGCCTGGGACTGCCGCTCGACACCATCCGGTTGATGCCCACCCGGACCGACAAGGTGCCCAACACCTCGGCCAGCGCCGCATCGGCATCCACCGACCTCAATGGCGCGGCGGTCCTGGATGCCTGCGAGCAGCTCAAACGACGCCTGGCGCCGGTGGCCGGAACCATGTTGGGCTGTGCGCCCGAAGCCGTGTGTTTTGCGGACGGCGCTGTCCATGCCGCGGGCGATGAACTCTGCATTCCGTTCCGCCAGGTGGCGGAGGCGGCCTATCGCCAGCGGGTGCCGCTCTTCGCGCAAGGGTACTACCGCACGCCCGGGATTCACTTCGACCAGAAAACCGGGCAGGGTGAGCCGTTTCACTATTTCGCGTATGGCGCAGCCGTCACCGAGGTGGAGATCGACGGCTTCACCGGCGAACATCGCGTGCGGCAGGTCGACATTCTCCAGGACGCCGGCGATTCCCTTTCGCCCCTCATCGATCGCGGCCAGATTGAAGGCGGTTTCATCCAAGGGCTCGGCTGGCTCACGTTGGAGGAATTGCTCTGGGATGCGGAAGGGCGCGTGGCCACCTCCGGAGCGTCCACCTACAAGCTGCCGTCGTGGTCGGAATTGCCGGAGGTTTTCGAAGTGGCGTTTCTGGAGCGGGCCACGCAACCGGGAGTGGTGTTCGGCAGCAAGGCGATCGGCGAGCCGCCGCTCATGCTGGCGATTTCGGCGCGTGAAGCCATCCGCGATGCCATCGCCGCGTTCGGCCCCGGCGGCATCGTCCCGCTGGACAGTCCGGCGACTCCGGAACGGATCTTCTGGGCCGTGGAGCGCGCCCGCGCGGCGCTGGGCCTCCAGCGGGTCGCCTCAAGCGCGGTGCAAGTGTGACGCTGCCGGAGATCAATGCTCTTCCCCGCGATGCATTCGTGGAACGGCTGGGCTTTCTCTTCGAAGGCTCGCCCTGGGTGGCGGAACGCTTGTGGACCGAGCGTCCTTTCTCTAACGTCGAAACGCTGCACGCCAGGATGGTGGACGAGGTGCAGCGGGCCACGCGGGAGGAACAATTGGCGCTGCTGCGGGCGCATCCCGATCTGGGCGCGCGGGCCCCAATGAGCGATGCGTCGGCAGGTGAGCAGGCGGGCGCGGGACTCGGCCGCATGCCGCCCGGCGAGCAGGATCTGCTGCAACAATTGAACACCGTGTATCGTGAGAAGTTTGGATTCCCGTTCCTGTACGCCGTCCGAGGGTCCACCAGGCACGCTATCCTGGAAGCCTTAACCCAGCGGCTGGATCGGACGCCGGAGGACGAGTTTCCCGAAGCGCTGCGGCAGGTCTACCGGATTGCCTGGTTTCGACTGGAAGGGCTGGCATTGCAGGAGGATTGAACCGGGTGCACACATTCGCGAGCGGCGGCAAGCGCAACTATTACGGCAAGGCCAGCGTCACGGTGTATCGCCTGCACCGCGACGGGTCCCAAGCGGCCAACCAGAGCCCCGTCTTCGGAGCCAGCGTCACCATGCTGTTGTACGGTGATGCCTTCTGGCCCACGTACGCAACCGGCGATAACACCGGCCTGGTGGCCACCGATTCGATGAAGAATTTCATCCAACGCGAGACCCTCAATTTCGCGGGCGGCGACGTGGAATCGTTCTGCCGTTTCCTGGCGGAGAAGTTTCTGAGCACCTACCCGCAAACCGGCGGAATTCAGGTTCAGGCCGTCGCCGTTCCGTACGCGCCGCTCGCCGGCAGCAGCGTGGCCTTTACGCCGGACGGCCCGGAGCGCGCCATCGCGAGCGTGGAGTTGACACGCGATGGAATGGTGGAAGCACGCTCCGGGATTCACGGATTCCGTTTGTTGCGGCTGGGCGGCAGCGCGTTCCGGGGGTTCGTCCGCGACCAGTACACCACGCTTCCCGAAGTCGCCAACCGGCCGCTTCATATGTGGCTCGATCTGGAATGGCTGTACACCGGCGTGGAAGCCGCGTTCACGTCCGGCGCCGTCACGGCGAAGGTGCGGCAGACGGTGCGCGAGGTGTTCGATGGCTTTGAATCCGGCAGCATTCAGGAAGTCATCTACCAGATCGGCACGCGCCTTCTGGCGGAAGCGCCCTCCATCGCGGAAGTGCGGTTGGAGGCCAATAACCGCACCTGGGACACCGTTGCCGAAGACGGCGAGCGCCTGGGAGTCTTCACCGACGCCCGGCCGCCCTATGGCATTCTGGGCCTGACCTTGCGGCGATAAACATCCATGGCGCGCCTCTCGACTCACGTTCTGGATACGGCGCACGGCCGGCCGGCCGCCGGGGTGCGCATCCGTCTGTACGCCTGCCAGGGCGAATCGCGACGGCTCGTTACGGCCGTCGAGACCAATGCGGACGGCCGCACGGACGCGCCACTGCTGGCTGGCGACCGGATCCCCGCGGGTGTGTACGAACTGGTGTTCTGTGCGGCCGCCTATTTTCGCGAGAGCGGTATGCCGCTCGCCGATCCGCCGTTTCTGGACGAGGTGGTGGTGCGCTTCGGGCTGGCGGACGGCGCGGGCAACTACCACGTGCCGCTGCTGCTCACGCCATACGGCTACACTACGTACCGGGGTTCGTAATGGGAACGTCCGCCGATCTCGCGCGCGAAGCCATCCGCCGGTGCCGCTTGCTGGCCGCCTGTACGGAGCATCCCGGCCACATCACGCGCACGTTTCTCTCGGTCCCGATGCATGAGGCTCACCACCTGGTGCGCTCCTGGATGGAAGGCGCGGGGCTAGAGGTGCGCGTCGATGCCGTGGGCAACCTCCGCGGGATCTACGGCTCGGGTCCACGGCTGCTCGTCGGATCGCACCTCGATACCGTGCCCGATGCCGGCGCGTTCGACGGCATCCTGGGCGTGATGATAGGCATTGCGCTGGTGGAGCGCCATCCGGCCTGCGCGCTGGAGATTGTGGGCTTCTCCGACGAAGAGGGCGTGCGCTTCGGCATCCCGTTCCTGGGGAGCCTGGCGATGGCGGGTTCGCCGGTCATGGACGCGCCGGTACTGGACGCCATCCGCGCGTTCGGCCTGGACCCGGCGCAGATTCCCGGCGCGGCAATCCCGGGCGACGTCCGAGGCTTCCTGGAGTTCCACATCGAACAGGGCCCCATCCTGGCCGGTTTGAAACGGCATGTCGGCGTGGTGGAGGCGATCGTGGGGCAGAGCCGCGCCGTAGCCCGATTCACCGGCAAGGCGAATCATGCCGGCGCTACACCCATGGACGCGCGGCGCGACGCTCTGACCGCGGCCGCCGAGTGGATCGGCGCAGTGGAGGCGTTGGCCCGCGGAACCCGCGGACTGGTGGCCACGGTCGGACGCGTGGATGTGGAACCGGGCGCCTTCAACGTGATCCCCGGCGCGGTGCGCGCCTCGCTCGACGTGCGGCACGCCCGCGATGCGGTGCGGATCGAAGCGGTGAAGCAACTGCGCGCGCAGGCGCAATCCATCGCGCAAGCCCGCCACATCGGGTGCGACTGGCGCGCTGTATGCGACGAAACGGCGACGCCCATGAACCACGCCATGGTAGAAGCCTTGGGCGCGGCCATGCGGGCCGCCGGCCATCCCGATCACCGCATGATCAGCGGGGCCGGACACGATGCCATGATCCTGGCGCGTAAGGTTCCCACGGCGATGCTGTTTATGCGGACTCCCAACGGCGTGAGCCACCATCCGGATGAAACCGTGCTCGTGGAAGATGTGGAAGCGGCGCTCGAAGTGGGTATCAAGTTTCTGGAAAGCTGGAGGCCGTCGTGAGGATTCTGGGTGGCCACCTGGTAACTCCCCAAGGCGTGCTGCAGGCCGGCGTGGCGGTGGAAGATGGCGTCATCGTTGAAATCGCCGCCGAGCTGTCACTCGGGGCCGATGGCGTGGAGATCGATGCGCGCGGGATGGAGGTCTTGCCCGGCCTGATTGACGTTCACGTCCACTTCAACGAGCCGGGCCGCGCCGATTGGGAAGGCGCAGCTACGGGAAGCCGCGCCCTGGCGGCGGGCGGCGGAACGCTCTTCTTCGACATGCCGCTCAATTCGTCGCCGTGCACCGTGGACGGCGAGTCGTTCGACGCCAAACGTGGGGCGCTGGAACGCGCGTCGGTGACGGATTTCGCTCTGTGGGGCGGCTTGATCCCCGGCAATCGCGATGCCATGGCGGAACTTGCCGAACGCGGCGTCATCGGATTCAAAGCCTTCATGGCGGATTCCGGATTGCCCGAGTTTCCCCGCTCCGACGACACCACCCTGCTCGAAGGGATGCGTGAGGCCGCCCGCCTCGGCTTACCCGTCGCCGTGCATGCGGAGGACGACGAGATCGTTGGCTCTCTCGCCGCGCAGGCGCGTGCGGCCGGAAAGACCGGCATCCGCGACTATCTGGATTCGCGGCCCGTTCAGGCGGAGGTAGAGGCTATCGAGCGGGCCTGCCGGATGGCGGAAGAAACCGGAGCCAAACTGCACATCGTCCATATCAGCTCCGGCCGCGGAGCGGCGGCCGCCGCCAAGGCGCGTGCTCGCGGAGTCGATGTTTCACTCGAAACCTGTCCCCACTATCTGCACTTCACCGAAGAAGACATGTTACGGCTCGGGGCCGTGGCCAAATGCGCTCCACCGCTGCGTTCCTCCGTCGATCGCGACGAACTATGGGCCGCCGTGAATCGCAGCGATATCGACATCGTCGGGTCGGACCACTCTCCGGCGCCGCCCGGCATGAAACAGGACGCCGACTTCTTTCGCATCTGGGGCGGCATTGCCGGAGTGGGGTCCACGCTGGCGATCCTGCTTGGCAAGGTCGCGAACGAACGCGTTGCGGCCATGACGGCGGCCAACCCCGCGCGTCGCTTCGGCATCGCTCGCAAGGGCGCGCTGGCGGTCGGTTATGACGCGGATTTCACCATCGTCGACAGATCGGCCCGGCACACTGTTCGCCACGAAGATCTGTTTCAGCGCCACCGCTTCAGCCCGTACATCGGCGAGACCTTTGACGTCGTGGTCCGCCGCACGATATTGCGGGGCCGGACAATTTTCGCCGATGGCAAGCCGGTGGACGCCCCTCGCGGCAGGCTGGTGCGCCCACAAGGTACATAGATCATGCATAATCTCGGATTCACGCGTAGCTCATCCCAGCCCGACCACCTGCTGCTTACCGCCGACACCTTCGTGCGAACTCCGCTGCCGGGCATGCGGCAGGCTACGGCCATCGTGCACGTGTCGCCCGAGCGCGGCGCAAAGTTCACGCAGTACACCGCGGAGTTCGAAGACGGCGGATGCCTGGGGCCGTCCGCGTGCCAGCGCTTTATCTACGTGCTCGCGGGCCAGCTTCGCGTGGGGGAATCGACTCTCTCGGCGGACCACTACGGTTACCTGCCCGCGCACGCTGGCATACCCGTGACCGCCCTCAGCGCGGCGCGCGCGGCGGTTATCGAAAAGCCATACTGCGCACTGGACGGCATTCCCGCACCCGCGCATTTCTTCGCCGACGAAGGCGCTCTCGAAAGCCAGGCTCTGGGAGGCGATTCCGATCTCCAGGTCCGCGTGCTGCTTCCCGGCCAGCCGGCATTCGATTTCGCGGTCAATACCATGACGTATCAGCCCGGCGCGGCACTCTCCATGGTGGAGATCCACGTGATGGAACACGGCTGCCTGATGCTGTCGGGCGGCGGAATCTACCGGCTGGGCGACCGATGGTACCCTGTGACAGCCGGCGATTTCATCTGGATGGCGCCATACTGCCCGCAATGGTTCGGGGCCCTCGGCAAGGTTCCCGCGAAGTATCTTATCTATAAAGACTGGAACCGATGAAGCTCACCATCGATAGCCAACGTTTGAACGACGAACTGGAAAAACTAGCCACGTTTTCCGATGCGCCCGCGCCCGAGGTGACCCGCATCGTCTATTCGGAACAGGACTTGCACGCGCGCGAGTACGTGAAGGGCCTGTGCCGCGCGGCCGGTCTGGAAGTGCGGGAGGATGCCGTGGGCAACACCTTCGCCCGCTGGACTGGCAGCCAACCGGAACTGCCCGCGGTGGCGACCGGATCGCACATCGACGCCATCCCGCACGCAGGCCGCTTCGATGGCACGGTGGGCGTGTTGGGCGGCCTGGAAGCCATCCGCGCCTTGCAGGCCGGCGGTTGCCGGCCGAAGCGTTCAGTGGAATTGATTTTGTTTACCGCGGAAGAGCCCACGCGCTTCGGCATCGGCTGCTTCGGAAGCCGGCTGTTGTCGGGCGCCATGCCTGGATGGAAGGGCGAGCGGTTGAGCGACAAGGACGGCAAAACGCTTGACGAGTGGCGCGCTGAAGCGGGCTTTGAGGGGACGCTTGACTCCGTCGTCCTGGCCACGGGCCACTATGCCGCTTTCGTGGAGTTGCATATTGAGCAGGGTCCGCTGCTGGAAAAGGCGGAGCTGGCGCTGGGAATCGTCACCGCCATCGCCGCGCCGGCCAGCCTGAAGGTCACGGTGGAAGGCGAAGGCGGCCATGCGGGAGCGGTCCTGATGCCCGACCGGCGCGACGCTCTGTGCGCGGCGGCTGAAATCGCGCTCGACGTGGAAAAGATCGCCAAAGGCACGGGCGCAGTGGACAGCGTAGCGACGGTAGGAGTGTTCGACGTGTTTCCGGGAGCCGTGAACAGCGTTCCCAGCCGCGTCCGACTGGAGCTGGACATACGCGATATCGACGAGGGAAGGCGCAACCAGATGGTGACCCAGATCGCCACCGTATGCCGCGACACGGCACAACGCCGCAAGCTCAAGGTGACGGCGGAAGTGATCAACATGGACGCGCCAGCGGAATCGAGCGCGGAAGTGGTGGGCGCCCTGGTGCGCGCCGCGGAAGCGCACTCACTCGGCTACCAGCTCATGGTGAGCCGCGCGTATCACGATTCGCTGTTCCTGTCTCGCATCGCGCCCACGGCTATGCTGTTCATCCCGTGCCGCGCCGGAATCAGCCATCGGCCCGAGGAATTTGCCGCGCCGGAAGCGATTGCCTCCGGCGCTTTGGTTCTGGCGGAGGCGCTGGCTGAATTGGCGGGTTGATCTACTTTCCCACCACCAGCAGATGAAAGCTGTCCGGCAGCGCCGGGGCGCGGCCTTTCTTCTCGCCCGGCTTGGTCTCCGGCACGGGGCCATATTCGGCGGCCAGCAGGAAAATCTTGTGGCTCTTCTCGTCGACGGCCATGGTGCGCGCGCCGCGCTCGGAGGCGACGGTGTCCACGGTTTCGTATTTCCCGTTCACCGGTTTGACGATGCTCAAGGTTCCGGTACCGCCGTTGGAACTGAAGGCCAGGCCGAGGGCGGGATCGAAGCCGGCGGCGTCCGGGCCGTCACCGATGGCCGAATGGGCGATTACCTTGAAAGCCGGAATGTCGGTCACCGCCATCACGTTGTCGCAGACCGAGAAGAGCTTCTTTCCCTTGACGTCGATGGCAAGTCCGCTCGGACCCTCGCACGGCATCGTGGAGGTGCGCCGCGTCACCGTGTTGGTGGCGGCATCCAGTTCCACCACCTCGCTGGAGCTTTCGATGTTGACGTACACCTTGCCGGCGCCATCCACCTGGCAGAATTCCGCCGCGGCGCCCAGCGGGATGGCTTTCACCAGCACCTCACCGGTTTGGGCGTCGATGGCGGTGGCATTCCCAGCGGTATGGTTAATCGAAAATACGTGCCTGGTCTTCGGCTCATAACAGACGGCGTCGGGATTCCGGTCGGTGGCCGGTTCAGCCGACTTCGCCAGCGTCTTCAGATCGAAGAACGTCACGGTGTTCGATTGCCCGTTGGTGATGAATCCCTTGCCCAGGTCGTTCGCGATGGCGATGCCATGCACGCCGTGCAACCCCGGAATGGTTCCGACCACTTTCCCGGCATCGGGATCGACCACTTCCACGGAAGTGTTGTGGGAAACGTACAAGCGGCGGTTGACGCTATCCATCGCCACATAGTCCCATCGTCCTTCGCCGCCAATTTTGATTTTGGTGAGAATCTTGTACCCTTCCGCGGCGAACGCCGTGACCGCGATCAAGGCAGATATCAGAATCTTCTTCATCGCATGACTCCTTTTTCTAGTCGAACGGCTTCTCCTTAATCGAACGGCTTTGGCGGAAGCAGAAACTGCATCCCGAAATAGCCGACGAAATAAGGTTGCGCATTGCGCGCGGGCGCCAAGCTTCGTCCGGCCATCAGCAGGAGAATGAATGGCGGATGTATCTTATAGCGCATGCCCGCGTCCAGCGTCTGCTGGTTGTTGGAATGATCCCATGTCCCGATTCCGTAAGACTCGGCGTCCACTTCCAGTTTCTTCGTGACATCGTGTCCCACCACGAACCCTGCGATCCACCCATCCGGCCCCTTGTGAACCACGTTGTAGCCCACCTCCCAGTTGATGTCGACCGGTCCCAATTTCTTGGTGAATTCCACGGGAAGGATGAGGCTGGCGCCCGGTGGAACAATGCCTCGTTGGACCGAACGATCGGGATTGTTGATCGAAACCTGCGGGAAGAGGGAGATCCCGAGGCCCTTTTCGTCGCTGTCGTAAAACCGCCACTTCACGCCGAGTTGATCCTGGCTCAAGCCATATTTTGCGGGATCCGTACCGTCCTTTACGCGTAACCACGCACCCTCGTAGGTGAGTTGGATCCGGTCGCCGACGCCGTAATTGATATCGACGTCCGGCGTGTGAGTGGTGGACGAGCCGTTGTACAGGAACGGCATGTAACCCAAATTGATTTCCCAGTTCTTGCTGCCTGGCGTTCCCGGATCGTTGGTGTAATAGGGCGGCCCACCCTGCGCCCGCGCCGGAGAGAGCGCAAGCATCGGAAGAATGGCCGCGGCTAAGGCGGCAGCGTAGCGTATCGGCATGGGAAACGTCCAGTATAATGGCGCACGCACTCGTGCGTGCGCCACACCAAAACCTTACCGCGGCAGACTACCCCAAGAACTTCTTGATGCGCCACGGGAGCGTGCCGGTCTTTCCGAGCTGACACTCCCAAAGCGTTAAGACCTTCCATCCGGCGTCGCTTAGGAGCCTAAGCGACGTCACGTGCCGTTCGCGGTTGCGGGCTATTTTAGCTATCCAGTATGCAGTGTTGGATTTCGGAATGCGAGCGCCGCGAGCGCAATCATGGCCATGCCAGAAGCATCCATGGATGAAGACGATCTTGCGCCGGCCGGGGAAAACCAGATCGGGGCAGCCGGGAAGATCGCGACGATGAAGACGATAACGGTAGCCGTGCGCATGTAATAGACGGCGAATCTTCAGCTCAGGAGCGGTGTTCTTGCTTTTCACCGCCTGCATGGTACGCCGCCGTTGTTCTGACGACTCCATGCCCTACACTCTCTGAATCGGCGTCGGCTTGGAGTCGTCAAGTGCCTGCGCCACAGGTTTAGGAACCGCCGCGATCCATTCTTTCTGTTGCAATGGAATCACGCTCATGCCGCCACGGTCGTTCCCTCTTCCAGACATTGGAGGACGGGCTCGCAAATATGCTCCGCTAAATGGCGGACGACCGGCACAACGACGCCGTCGCCCGTGAGATGGTAGGCCTCATTGTAATTCTCCGGGAGGATATAGGTGTCGGGCAGACCCATCAGCCGGGCCGTCTCACGGCTGGAGATGAGTCGAGCGCGGACCGACGAACCTTCAACGACCAGTATGACCTGTCTGCTGGAGCCACCGGCAGGAGTACGGAGGCATCCGGAAAGGTCATCGAATCGAATTTCCGCACGCTGAACCTTGCGACCCGATTCATCCTGCCGCGTTCGCCGGTAGAGACCGCCTACGATTCTGCGGTTTGCGTCTTTCGCGTCTTCCAGCTTCGCCTTGTTGAGGTCACTCATTTTCGCGATGAGCTGCTTCGTCTCCTCTTTGGAATACCAGCCTGCGGGGTCCTCCTCAATCAGATCGGCGAGCGATGTGGTACGGGCGGAAGGCGCCGGCAGCTTCCACCAGACCCAGTTACTTTTTGTCCGTGAAGGCAGTTTTTCGTATGCGATGCGAAGCGCCTTGGTATGCCAGAGCAGCGACGGCGCGTTCGAGCGGCAGCGGTCGGGAATCGCGACCCCGGCCCGGACGCACGCTATGAAGAGCCGCGGCCTGGAATGTGGCACAAATAAGGATGCGTCGATCACCAACGCGCCGGTCGCATACCCGGCATCTTGGAGGGCGTTGCAGATGGTCGTAAAATCCTCGCCGTCGTGGGAGGTGAGCGCTCCGCACACGTTCTCCAGGACGATCATACCCGGTGCGCGGCCGTCGGCAATAACCGCCTTCATCAGCTTCCAGAACAGCCAAAAAGTTCCCGATCGATTACCCTTAAGGCCCGCACCGCCGCCAGCAAGTGAAAGATCCTGACATGGAAAGGACGCCCAGGCAAGATCGGCCGCGCCTGGCACATCGTGGAATTTCAACGACCCCACGTCGGCGGTCCGAAGTTCATTGTCCCCCCAGTTGTCCCGGTAGACGCGGCCCTTTTTGTGGTCGAAATCGTTGGCAAAGAGGCACTGCCACGCTGGGCCCAGTCCGGCGCGCACCATTCCGCCGCCCGCGAAGAATTCGTAGAAAGTACGCATCGGTTACCACGTGGGAACAGAAGTACCCATACCGTATTAAGGCGCCATTGGAGCCGCCGGTCAACAGGCTAGGGCAAAATAGTTGGGGCCTACCGCGGCAGACTCACCGTGAACGTGCTGCCGGCGCCAACTTTGCTGACAACGTCCACTGAGCCGCGATGCGATTCGGCGACCCATTTCACGATCGCCAGACCCAAGCCGAAACCGCCATCCTGGCGCGAGCGGGCTTTGTCGCCACGATAGAAACGCTCGAACAGGTGCGGCAGCGCTTCGGGGGCGATGCCCGTTCCCGTGTCGGAGACGCGGATGCGAAGGTCCGTATCGTGGGTCTCTAGCACCACCACCACCCGTCCGCCCGGCGGGGTGTGTCGGATGGCATTGTCCAGGAGGTTCATCACCAGGCGGTGTAGCAATTCTTCGTCGCCGCGATACGGAACGTCCTCGGGAGACTGCCAGTCCATGGCAATTCCGCGCGCGACGGCCAGCACCTGGGCGGAGCGGCAACAGTCCTGCAACAGGTCGCCGAAATAGAATTCGCGCGTCTGCAGTTGGACGTTGCCGGCATCGGCGCGCGCCAGGTTGAGCAGATCGTCCACCAGGCGCGAGAGACGGCGCGATTCATCCAGGATGACGGTGAGCGTTTCGCGGTACGCGGCGGCGGAGCGGTCCTGCGATAGCGCCACATCGGCTTCCCCGCGGATGACGGCGATGGGCGTGCGCAACTCGTGCGAGGCGTCGGCCACAAAGCGGCGCATGCTGCCGAAAGTCTGGTCGAGCCGCGCCAGCAGTTCGTTGAACGAGCCGGAAAGAGTTTCCAGTTCCTCGGCTGCGCGTCCGATTTCCAGGCGGGCATCGAGATTGCTTCCGCTGATGCGGCGCGCCTGTTCGGCCATCCATCCCAGCGGCGCCAAGCTCCGCTTGGCCACCAGGTAGCCGCCGACTCCGGCCAGCGCCAGCAGAAGCGGCGTGGCCAGAAGCAGCACCCGGCGGACCAGCCACAGATCGGCGGCGATGGCGTCCAGGGGCTGGCAGGCCACAATCAGGTACTCGTCTCCATCCACCTTTCTGCGATCGGCGGCCGCGCGCGAACCCCCCGGGCCCACATCGGGAACCGGCACAATGAGGCCGGGCGCGGGACTGCGGGAAGCCTGCGCCGCCATGGCGTTGTACTGTTGAGCGGTGGCCGGGCCGCTCGAAGCCAACAGCCGGCCGCCCGCGAAAACGGCGATCTGTTCGCCGCGCAGGTCATTGGCGACGATCTCCGATGCCGCCTTTTCGGCGTCGCCGTTCTGCTCCCGGTACTCGTCGGCGAAAAGCGTGGCCGCCGTCCGCGCCTGATCGATGAGGGTGTCGTCCACGCGGTGCTGGAGTCCGGCAGCCAGCCGGCCGTAAAGGAAGACGCCGAACAGCAGGAGGAGAAGCGAAAAGAAGCCCACGTACCATAGCGTCAGCCTCACGCGGAAGCTGCGGATCATCGTGCGCCTCCCAGGCCGTCCGCTGCGTCCGGCCGCGCACTCAACAGATAGCCGGCTCCCCGGCGCGTGTGGATCAGCGAGCAGGCCGGGTCCGCATCCAGCTTGGCGCGCAGGCGCCGGATATAGACATCGATCACGTTGGAGAAGGGATCGAACATCTCATCCCATACATGCTGGGCAATCTGCTCGCGGCCCACCACGCGGCCCTCGTTGAGCATCAGGAATTCCAGCAGGGCGTACTCCTTGGCGGTGAGGCTCACCGGTTTGCCGGCGCGCACGGCCTGATGGCTGGCGGTATCGAGCGACAGATCGGCCACGCGAATGACACCGGGCCGCAGCGCCACGGAGCGGCGGGCCAGGGCGCGCAGACGCGCCAGCAGTTCTTTGAAATCGAACGGCTTGGTGAGGTAGTCGTCGGCGCCGGCGTCGAGTCCGGCCACGCGATCGTCGACGGCGTCGCGCGCGGTCAGCATCAGGATGGGCGCGCGGATTCCGGAGCTGCGCAACTCGCGGCATACGGCGTAGCCGTCCTTGACGGGCAACAGTATGTCCAGCACCACCAGGTCATAAGCGTTGACACTGGCCTGGTACAACGCGTCCTCGCCATTGACCGCGACATCCACCGCATAGGTCTGCTCCCGGAGTCCTTTGGCGATGAACCCGGCCACTCGCGATTCGTCTTCCACTAAGAGGATCCGCACGCATCTACTATTGTTACCTCCATTTTCACAAATCATTTACAGCGGCTTGACGGCCGTCCCCTTTAAGATCGGGATAGAAGGCTTGCGCTTGGCTTCCATTCCCATACCACGTACGGCACAACCGTCCAATGATCTCACCTGGCGGGCGATCGCGCTCTGCGAGCGCCTCACGTCGGTTGCGCTGCTCACGGTGGCGAGCCCCGTGCTGGTGGGAAGCGCGATCGCGGTGTCCCTGCTTTCGGGGCGCACGCCGCTCATCGCGCACCGCCGGGTGGGCTGGAATGGCGCGCCGTTGTGGATGCTCAAGCTGCGCACCATGTGGGGCGGCGAAGTGGACAAAGGGCCGCGAAGCCGCGGGTGGATAGAGTACATTCAGGATGAGACCGGCCCGGAGTGCAAGGAAGCCTCCGACCCGCGGGTGACCAGCCGGTTCGCGAGTTTCTGCCGGAGACACTCCATCGACGAGTTGCCGCAGCTCTGGCACGTGGTGCGCGGTGAGATGGCGCTGGTGGGTCCGCGGCCGCTGACGGCGGCGGAACTGCGGCGCTATTATGGCGAAGACGCGGAAGAGATGCTCTGGGCGAAGCCGGGCATCGCGGGTCTCTGGCAGGTCTCCGGGCGCAACCGCCTGACCTACCGGGAGCGCCGGGAACTCGATCTGCAGCTAGTTCGCAACCGGTCGGTGGGCATGTATCTACGCATCCTGCTGCGCACGCTACCCGAAGTATGCCGCGGAAGCAATTCCTGGTAAAGAGACTGGTCCCGAAACAGCAAAAACCGCCAGTCGCCTGGCGGTTTTTGCCTGACATCCATGCTCTAATTCGATACCGCGATGGCCGGCATATTGCTGGTGACGCCGTTCACCGTAATCTGCAGCGGGACGGCGCTGCCGGTGGGCGTGCCGGGCTGGATGACGATGTTGATCTGGTACACGCCCACGGCGAAATTGATCAAGCCGGAGAAGACCACCTGCGCGGGGACGCCGCCCACCGTGACCGTCGGTGTGGATGTGGTGTTGCTATAGCCGGCCGCTGGAATGTTTCCGGTAGGAACCGCGGTTGTGACCGGCCCCAACCCGGTAGCCAGAATCACCAACGTGGTGGGATCGCCGATCTTGGCAGCGTGCGTCGCCAGGCCGGGGACGGCTCCGGACGCCCAGGCAAAGGCTTGGTCGCTATTGCCATAGGCAATCGCCAAGCTGTTACTGCAGGACGGTGGATTGGCGCAGTAACTGAAGACGCCCGGCGAAGCGGGCGTCAATGAAACGTTCACCGGGGCCGAAGGCACCCCACCGCTGGTCACCACAACATTGGCGGACGAGGAGCCCGTCACTTCCCATGGCAGTTGAGCGTTGATCTGGTCGCCGTTCACAGCGTCGTGAACGATATACAGGAGCGGCGCCGGAATGTTGTTAAACGTCACCTGAGTTGCGCCAAGCATCGTGGACAACGGGATGGTGCTGGCGGGCGCGGTTGAAGAGGCAAGGTTCGACCCGAAGATCGAGATGAGACTTCCAGGCGCAACGGCCTGCCCATTCACGAAGCTCGCGCCGTTTTCCACGCCGCCCTTCTCCGTGGAATTGGGTGGGTTGAAGGGGTTGATCACCGGAGTTTGCGCGAATCCCGCCGCTCCACCGACGCACATCACAGCCAGCATGAGAGTAAATGATTTCAAGAAAGTCTCCTGATCCAATTCTAGGAGAGGCGCCGTTCATGGCCTACCAATCCCGCGAGAATTTACTTACGTGCAACACTAGTGACGCGCTGCGCGCGAATTTCTTCCCAAGTGGCCATTACTTCGGGATGCGCGCCGCCATCGAGTCCGGCGGCCGTGGCGGCTTCGCTACCGGCTTCCTCCATTCGATTCTCCAGCCGGAACAATCGGGCCAGAGCCCAATGCGGTTTGAACCAGTTGGGGCGGGCCGCGATGGCCGCGCGCAGCGATCGCTCCACGCCGGGGCCGTCGTTTTGCACCGCGTAGAACTGCGAAGCGTTATACCAGGCGTTGAACGGCTCCTCGGCGGTCTCGGTGGCGCGCAGCGCGGCGAAGCCGTATTGCGACATGGCCTGCAGCCGGGCTATGGGGTCGCGGACCTTTTGCGCCGCATTCACAGAGGCGCGGGAATACCACAAATGCGCGGATGTGCCTGGTAGACGCCATCGATCGTACTGGGCGAAGGCGGCGGCGGCATCGGCGATGCGCCCCGCGTCGAGTTGCCGCCGGGTGCGTTCCAGTGCATGATCGGCGACGGTGAGCCGTACGGCGACAACGACGAAGATGAGGGCCGCGAGAACGGCGGCGATGCGGACGAAGAGGTACGATTCTCTACGCTCGGGCCGCTCCTTGACCGTCGCGGTTCCGTGGGCGGCCGCCAACGCTACCGTGGTGAAGAGGAGCAGCGCGGTCGGCATCGTGAAGACGGTGAACTGCTGGCTGATTACGCCCGCGGCCAAAGCGGCTGTCAATGGGCCACCGGCGCGAAACCCGATCCAGCAGAGCGCACACACTGCGAGCAATCCGGGAATGCCTTGCGCCACCAATGCATCGAGCAGCATGTTATGAGGGGATTCGTACGAGAAATCGGGATACTGGCGCGCCAGGCGCACCGATTCGAAGGCGGGAAAAGCCGCGGTGAAGACTTCGGGACCGTAGCCGGCGGCCAGACGATGCTCCGCCATCGAGAGGCTGTCGCGCCAGAGTTCCGCGCGTCCGCCGCCCCATGGATCTTCAGCGAACCAGCGCGCGCGGCTGCGAAGCTGCCATCCGGCGGGCGAAAAATAAAAGGCCGTCGCGGCGATGGCGAAAATCGCGAGGCCGGCCGGCACGCGGCGTCCGAGGCGGAATCCGCGGGTCCACCACCATACGATGGCTCCGGCCAGGCATCCCAGCAACGCCGCGCGCGTACCGTTGAGGAGCATGGCGGCGAACGATAGTACAGCCGCGGCCTGCGCCACGCGCCGCCAGAGGGTGGCGGTTTCCATGTTCGCCAGCGCCAGACTCAGGAACACCGTCATCACCAGCCATGTCGCGAAGTAGCTGGTATATCCCAGGGTCCCGGGGGGCCGGACGATGGTCCAGATACCATCGCCGATGTGGTACGCCGACTTAGGAAGAACCGGGTCCCACCCGAAGTACTGAGCGATTCCGTATGCCGCCGCGACGATGCCAGCGAGCGCCACGCCGCGCAAGATAACACGCATTCGATCCGGTCTTGCCGCGGTGTTTCGCGCGACGGCGCATGCAAACAGGAGCACCGCGGCCTGTTCCACCGCGCCGAAGCGCCGCCAGTTAGTGCCGAATAGCGAGAGCGAGGGATTACGCGACAGAGCGGTGGAGATAGCCAGTGAAACAAGACTGAACAAAGTAACGATTGTTAACAGACGCAGCGGCGGGGACGGCTTCCAGACACTCCGAATCAAGAGTGCGGCGGTTCCCACCAGTAAGATGGCTACCTTCGGTGTTACATCAAAGTAAAATAACTGTCCCGGCGTGAGAATCAGCGCGATCAGGCCGATCGCGATGGCTTGCAGAAGAGCCATATCAGTTACACTATCTCAGGAACCGGTGCTTGGCAGATTCATTCGACGCATTTCGTTACATCAGTTACTTGCAGTTACGATGGCGCTCGATCGCGGTTAGCTGCGCTACAGCGGTCTCGATTGCGGGAGGCGTCAGTGCGGTGCAGCCGCGCCAGTATACCGCGACCGCGCGGATTGTCATCGATTTTCCAGCGGGCAGCGACCTGCGCTCGCCCATCGCCATCAGCCCCATCTATCTGGAGTCGCTGAAAACCTACGAGAGCTTCGCATTGAGCGACAGCCTGTTCCGCAAAGCCATCGACAAGTTCGGGCTGCGCGGCGGCGGCCAGGCCGCGCCCGTGGAATCCCTGAAGAAGCGGCTGCTCAAGGTGGCGCTTCTTCACAACACGCGCATTCTGGAGATTTCCGCGACGTTGACGGATGCGCGCAAGGCCCAGGCGGTGGCGCAGTTTGTGGCCGAGTCCACGGTGGAGTTGAACCGGTCGCTGACGGTGTCGGGCGATCGGGAGCTGGTCCAAGGCGTGGAGCAGCAGGCTGTGGATACGCGCGGACGGCTGGACGCGACGGAATCTCAGTGGGCGCATCAGTTGGCTCGCGAGCCGGTGGAGGAGCTCCGCGCGGAGATGGAGAACGCAGCCAAGTTGCGCGCCACCGTTTCCGAGGAGTTGACCAACGGGGACGTGGAACTGGCCGACGTCTCGGAACGCCAGAAGCACGCGACGGCGCAGGAGCAGGAAGCGATTCGCAATGAACAGAGCAACGTTCGCGCGCGCATCGACGAGATGCGCAAACAGATTGAGGCCATCGACCGGCGGACAGCGGAGCAGGAAAAACTGATGGCGGAGCGTCTGGGCCATCGGGATGCACTGGATGCCCGGCGCAAGGCGGACCAGACGAGCCTGGCTGCCATTGAGAATCGCCTGCGGGACGCCCGCGGTGAAGCCGGAAGACGCGGCGAGCGGCTGGCGATCATCGATCCGGGAATTGTTCCGGAGCGTCCTTCTTCGCCGAATGTCTCTCTGAACATCGCTGCCGCGCTGCTGTTGGGGCTGGTACTGTCGACGCTCTACTTTACGCTGGAGATGAACTTCCGGCGAATGGATTACCACGCGACACCGGGAGCCGGCGGATCGACGGAGAGGCGGGTTGACAACCCGCCGCAGGCTAACAGCCTGCCCCACATAAGCAGATGATCGCGCGGGCGAAGTGGAAATTGCGGCATCGGGGGATGGCGCTCCTGGTGGGCGGGTGGGCTGCCGCCATCGCGCTGGCGCCGGGGGTGGCGCTCAAGGCTGCGCTCGCGGCGCCGGCGCTGGTGCTGCCGACGGCCTGGTGGATACTGGAGCGTCCGGCGCGCTGGATCCCACTGTTTCTGGCGGCGGCGTTGCTGCTGCCGCCATTGCCCATCCCGATCGGCGATTCGGGACCGCACCCGTGCTTGTTACTGGCGCTGGTGGGATTGCTGTGCGGACTGGCGCAACTCAGGGACTGGCGGGTGCGAATCTCGTCCCTGAGCGCCGCGTTGATCGCGCTGTTCGGGCTGCTGCTGGCCAGCGTGGCTTCGGCCGCGTGGCGATCGGGCGCGGAGGTGGCCGCCGGCAGCCTGGCGCGCGTGGCGCTCTTCGGCATTTCGGTGTACGTCTTCTGTTACACCTCATGCATTCGGGACGCGGCACGCAGGCCGGCGTTGGCCGCGCTGTACTGGATGGCGGTGGCGGCGGCCCTATTTGCCTGCGTGGATTTCTACTACCAATTCCCCGCGCCGGCGGGCTACGGACCGCAATTTGTGTGGCTCGATTCGGGCGTCTATCGCCGGGCGCAAGGCCTCTTCTATGAAGCCAGCACACTAGGCAATTTCTGCGCCTTTTTCCTGCTGATGATCGTAGTGGCCTTTTCGCGGCCGCGCGCGGATGCGCCGGTTTCGCGCAAGGCGCTGGCGGCCGGAGGCGCCGTCTTCTTCGCGGCGCTGGTGCTCTCGTACTCGCGCGCGTGCCTGGTGAATGTCCTGGTGGGGTGCGTGGCGCTGGCCTGGCTCAACCGGCGGCGCGTGCGGCTCGGCCGGATTGCCATTGTCGCTGCGGTGTGCGCTACGGCAGGCGCGCTGATGGTGTGGAGGCTCTTTCCGGTATTCGCCGAGACCTACTGGCTGCGCCTTTCGTCATCCGCGGAATTTCTGCTCACCTCGCCCGAGGGAGTTCTGTCCGGACGCGTCCAGAGTTGGCAGACGCTGGCCGCCTGGATCGCCGCCAACCCGTGGCAGACCCTTCTGGGCATCGGGTACAAGAGCCTGCCCTATACCAGCTACGTGGGAAGCCCCGTGGTGGCCGACAACATGTATCTCAGCATTCTGGTGGAAACGGGAGTGGCGGGACTGGCCGCGCTGTTGTGGGTCAATTGGGCGGTGTTGCGCGCGGCCGCGCGAGCCGCCCGCAATGCCGATCCGCGCACGTCGTTCCTGGGTACCTGGATGTTGTGCTTCTGGTGCGGCCAGATTGTGGAAATGTTCTCGAGCGACCTGCTGACCTACTGGCGGGTGCTGCCGGTTTACTTTTGGGTGCTGGCGCTGGCTGCGCGCGCATGAAGCTGCTCTTGCTCGACCAGTTCAGCGATCCGGGCGGCGCGCAGCAGCAAATTCTGGGTCTGCTTCCGGCGCTTCGCGAGCGCGGCTGGGAGATTTCGGTGGGGGCGCCGGGACACGGGAAACTGTTTCAGCAGGTGCGCCAGGCGGGGTTCGAGTGCCGCGAGATCGCTTGCGGTCCATACAACTCGCAGAGCAAATCCGCGGGGGACCTGCTGCGCTTCTTGGGCGGAACGCCGCGTCTGGCCCGGCAGATTCGAACGATGGCGGAGGGCGCAAGCGTGATCTACCTCAACGGTCCGCGCCTGCTGCCGGCGGCAGCGCTGGCGGGTTTGACGCAGCCCGTCCTGTTCCATGCGCACCACTTTCTGTTTCCGGGACCTTCGCGGACACTGGCCGCACTCTCTCTGCGCCGGATGGATGCGTGGGTGGTGGCGGTGTGCCGGTATGTCGCCGATCTGTGGCGCCCGTACGTTCGGCCGGAGCGCGTCTCGGTGGTCTACAACGGGGTGGATGGGCCGGAGCTGCTTGTGCCGCGGGCCGCGAGGGAGACGCCGCGGGTCGGCTGCATCGGCCGCATCGCGCCGGAGAAGGGACAGCGCGAGTTCCTAGAAGTGGCGGCGATGGTTCATCGGAAGTCGCCGCAAACGTGCTTCGCGATTTATGGCGATGTGTTGTTTGGCGACGCGGGCGCGCAGCGATATGCCGAAGAGGTACGGGCCGCCGCGGTCAACCTGCCAGTGGAGTTCGCTGGTTGGGTAGGCGATGTCCAGGAAGCACTGGCGACGTTGGACCTGCTGCTGGTTCCGTCGGACGGGCACGAGGCGACGACGCGCGTGATCCTGGAGGCGTTCGCGGCTGGCGTGCCGGTGGTGGCGCTCCGCGCGGGCGGCATTCCGGAAGTGGTGGACGATGGCCTGAACGGCTACCTGACGGACTCAGTGGGGGAAATGGCGGAACGGACCGTGGAGTTTCTGACGGAACGGCCGGAGCTGGGGCGGGCGGCGCGGGACACGTGGGAGCGGCGGTTCCAGGTGGACCGGTATCGACGGGAAATGGGAGATTTGGTGGAGCGGATGGGAAACGGCGGATTGCTATGAAGGGCGCGACGATTCCGGTAACGTCACCTCGTGACCGATGGGGTCCGCTTTCGAGGAGAGGAGAATTCCCTGATCGGCATTGGTGATCATGGTAACGGAGGTCTGGCCCGGAAAGAAACTCGTCTTCGTGACCGCGGACGAGGCTCTTGCCGCGTCCGGCGCCGTCGTTCACCCCGCTCCCCGATCGCCTACTTCTGCGCGATCGGCGGAATTCCCGGATGCGGCAGCAGCGTCTGCAAACGGCTGGTATCCAGTCCCGTCGAATTCACCACCGTCAACGCCGGCCCTTGCTCCGTATCGATGATCGTGTCGCGGAAGAAAATGTTCTTGGCGTTGGTCACCGTCATCCCCGTTTGCGCCGACAAATGCACGTTATTGAAAACGATATCTTCCACCGGCAGTTCCTTCAGTCCCGTTACCTGCCCGGCCGTCTTCGACCCCCGCGCCGTGATGTTGGTAAATAGGAAGCCGCGGAACCGCGGCGTGCCCTCATTCACCGGAAACACGTCCTCCGGCTTGTCGTTGCCCATGTAGAACGTCGTAATCGTGAAGGCCGACAACACATCCTGCATCACGATGTTCGACACTGTCAGCCCTTCTACGACATTCCCGCGCCCGCGCTGCGCCTTCACGCGGATCCCCGCTTCGGTCCCCTGAAACACGCAGTTACTCACCACCACGTTGCGCACGCCGCCCGACATTTCGCTGCCGATCGTCACTCCGCCATGCCCCTTCAGCATCACGCAATTCGTAATAGTGATATTCTCGTCCGGCCTGGCCATTTTGCGGCCCACTTCGTTGACGCCCGATTTCAACGTCACGCAATCGTCGCCCACATCGATTCGGCAGTCCACAATCTGCACATTGCGGCACGATTCCGGATTGATGCCATCCGTATTCGGCGAGGGCACCGGATTCTCGATCGTGACGCCGTCCACCCGCACGAACTCGCAGAACAGCGGATGAATGGTCCACGACGCCGAATTGATCAGGTGCACCTTCTCGATCACCACATGCTTGCTGCGGACAATCTGAATCAGTTGCGGACGTCCGTTGGCCATCTTGCGGATCTCTTCGAAATCCGCCGGCGTCGAAGGCGCCGGCATGCCCTTCTTGGGCGCGGCCAGCCATTGCCGTTTCCACCACACCATGCCCTGCCCGTCGATGGTCCCGCGCCCCGTAATGGTGATGTCCTCGGTATCCGCGGCATAGATCAGCGAGGAAAGCGATTTCCGCGTCCCACCCCATGCGTTATCCCGCAGCGGATAATCGGCCGGATCCTCGCTCCCCGCCAGCACCGCGCCTGGGCCCACTTCGAACGTGACGTGGCTCCGCAGTTCGATGGCGCCCGTCAGGTATCGCCCCGCCGGCACAAGCACGGTACCGCCGCCCGCCTTCGCGCAGGCATCGATGGCCGCCTGGATCCCCGCCGTGTCCTTATGTTTGCCGTCGCCCACCGCGCCGGTATCCCGCACATTGAACAGCGGCGCCGGCGTATTCGCGGCGGCCGCCAGTCCCGGCACAAACAGGGCGCACAAAATCGGTACGCAGGCCGTTCTTGGCATAGAGCCTCCTTCAGTGGCTTGTCCAGCCTACAGTATCAAATGTAGTGCTTCGAAAACACAGCGTCCACGAATTTCTCCCAGGACATCGTAGACTTCTTGATCGACAACAAGACTGCTATATATCGCCAATGATGAACATCGCGATAGGTCCCGCGGGTACCCTGGAGGGATGATCCGCTCGATGGCGATTGGGGTGTGAATTCTGATTATTCGATCGTGAACCTGGTGGTGGGAGTGGCTGGGGACAATTCTCCGTTCGACTCTCCGCAGGCATCGGTTCCGATCTCGCCCTATCCGCAAATCGGTCCCATCGTACATCAGGACTGGAGTGGCCTCGTCACCAGCGCCAGTCCCCCCCATGCCAACGAGGTCCTGCATTTTTATATGATCGACCTGGGAGCGGTCAATCCAGAGGTCCAGCCCGGCGTTGCGGCGCCCTCCGTGGAACCGCTATCCCGTCTCGCGACGCCCATGGTGTGCACCAGTTGGACCGTTCTCTATGCGGGGCTCGCGCCGGGCGACACCTGGCGGGTCTACCAGGTGGACCTGCAACTCGGACCGCAGACCGGCCAATTGACCAACGTGTGTTCCCTGGATGGCGGGAAGACCTGGTTCGCTATGCCGTTCTTCACTGTCGCGCCCTGATGCTGAATGGAAACTTACACAGTAGTGACACCATTGGCGCTCACGCGCCGCTCCGGCGATTCGTCCTCTAAGCAAGCACTGCGGCTGGTTGGACGGCGCTGACGTCGCCGTAGCGCTCGAAGTCCGCGACGTTGAAAGTAAGGATCGTGCCCACGGCATAGACGCTCATGATGGCAACAAGGCGGGCATCATGGACTTTGACACCTCGCACTCCGTAATCCCGGACCAAGGCTTTCCAGGCCGGATAAATCGTCGGGATGTCCGGCAGCAAAGTCAAAAGGCTCTCAATGCCGACGATCTCCCGCAGCATTTCGCTGTGCGAGAAACCAAGACCATTCATCTCGGAGGGACGGGTGGCGACGTTCCAGAATTCGGCGATGGTTTGGGAGCAAAAAAGACGTCGGCCTTCTCCCGTAGGAGCTTGGAGACAGCGTAGGTGGCTTGGGGGTTACCGGTCGCGGCCTTCGTACATGGCCTCGCGGCTGACGGCGTAGTCGGAGAGCGGGGGGGTAACCGGGTGGTCAGCCGACCACGCCTCGAAGGCGGCCGCTCGCTCCTCGGGCGATACGATCTGCGCCGCCGGAAACACAGCGCCCTCCACCATGGAAAGCAGGTATTCTTCCACGGTCATTCCGCTTCTCTGTGCCTGAGCCAGAAGTCCAGCCTCAACTTCGGGTTTGAAGGTTAGGGTCACGGTCATGGCTTTCCCTCTATATTTCAGTGTACGCCCAGTTGGGCCTCCTCCGACTGGTTCTAGCGAGAGAGCGGCGGGGCCGACGTCGCTTACGTCCGGGTGACTCCGCTCACCTTCATGTCCGCAACCCCCCGCTCACGCCTCCCCTACTTATCCTCCCCTGGCCCAACATCCACCCCCGCCGGCGCCCCGCGAGGATCCGGCTTCAGCGTGACCGCCTGGTTATACGTCTGCCCGTCCACCGTCAATCGCACGGTATACGGACCAGGCTGTAATCCACCGCCGCCGCGACCACCGCCGCCACCACCCCGTCCGCCACGGCCCCGTCCGCCCCGTGCCGGAGCATCCGCCTGGACCTCCGCGGCTCCCGCCGCAGGCGTGCAGGCATCCTGCACCGCCGGAGCCCCACCTCCCCCGCGACCGCCGCCGCCACCACCGCGTCCAGCCGCGCCACCCAGGGCATAGCGATGCATGCCGGCGGCGGCCGAAGGCGGCTGCGCGGGCTGTTGCCAAATCGCCTGAACGTTCAGCGTTTCGGTATCCACCGGACGCACCGGCGTGTCACTCGCAGCGCAGGCGCGCACCGCGCCCGCGCTGTCCAACAACTCCAACTTCAGCGGTTGTTGCGCCGCGGCCTTCAGCCAGTAGTACGCCACCACCCCCGAAGGCGGATTCTGCAACTGCGGGTCCTCGTGCGGAAGCGGTGTGCCGTTCATGCCACCCGCCCGGACAGCCAGCGTCTCACCGGGTTGGAACAGGTAGGCATTCGAGGAAACAATCTGCGCGCCCTGCGCGGCAATCTGCCGAAGCGCGGTCATCTGGTCCATCACCCAGAAGCCCCGGCCATGGGTGGCGATCGCCAGATCGTCGCCGTGCACCACGATGTCGCGAACCGAGGTGACCGGCATGTTGTTCTGCAGCGGCTGCCATCGCGCGCCGTCGTTGAAGGAGACGTACACGCGCAGTTCGGTGGCGGCGTACAGCAGTCCCTTGGTTTTCGGATCTTCCTTCACCGAGTTGACATAAGCGCCATCGGGGATGCCCGCCACCACGTTGTCCCAGGTCTTACCGGCGTTGTGCGTCCGGTAGATGTAGGGCCGGTTGTCGGCAATGCGATGGCGATCCACGGACGCATAGGCGGTGTCGGCATCGAAATGGCCGGCTTCGATTTGGGAGACCTTGCTCCAGGCCGTCATCTCCGGCGGAGTGACGTTGCTCCAGGTCTTGCCATCGTCAAGCGTGACGTGGATCAACCCATCGTCGGTGCCCACCCAGACCGTGGCCGCCTGCAACGGCGAAGGACCAATGGTATACACCACGCCGAAGCGGTCGGTCATCTGTTCATCGATATCCTTGGCCGTCACCGGGTCCAGCGCGGCGGGCACGGTGGGGTTCATCCTGGCCATGTCGGGGCTGATCTTTTCCCAGGTGCGGCCACGGTCGCGCGTGCGAAAGACAAATTGATTCGCGTAGTACATGGCTTCGTCCGCCTGCGAAAATACCTGCGGAAGCGTCCAGGTCTTGCGGTTGGGATCGTTGGGATCGGGCGCGGGCAACTGTCCTCCCAGCGGCACGGAAATATTGAGCGCCTGATCGCAACGCCCGGCGCCGCTGCCGTAGAGGATGTTGCCGTCCTTTGGATCGGGGATCACGGTACTGCTTTCGCCAGCCAGGCAGGTAGGCTCCCAGTTGCGGAATGAGAGCACGCCCTGCCGCGACCAGGTACTCACGCCCACGCCGCCCGAATCCTGTTGCGCGCCGTAGAGCCAATAGGGGAACCGATTATCGGCGGCCACGTGATAAATCTCCGCGGTGGGCTGGTTGTACCAGGTGCTCCAACTCTTGCCGCCATCCACGCTCACCACCGTGCCCTGGTCGCTCGAAAGCACCATGCGGTTGCCATCCTTCGGATTGACCCAGAGCTGGTGATAATCGTCGCCGCCGGGCGCGCCCTTGATCGGCACGAACGTCTTGCCTGCGTCGGTAGTCATGTAGGTTGCGGTGTTGATCACGTAAGCCCGGTCGGGATTGGTCGGGTCGACTGTCACGGCTTCGAAGTACCAGCCGCGGCCCCACAGCCGGTTCTCGGAGTTGACCAGTTTCCATGTAGCGCCCGCGTCATCGGAAGTGTAGACTCCGCCACCCGTGGCGGCGCCGCCTCTTCCACGTCCACCACCGCCTCCGTTGCCGGCCGCGACCCCGCTGCCGACATCGTCCACCACCGCCCAAAGACGGTTGGGATTGCTGGGCGAGACCGCCACTCCGATCTTGCCGACGAAATTATCGGTCGGCAGCCCGCCGGTCAACTGGTTCCACGTGTCGCCGCCATCGGTGGACTTGTACAACCCGCCACCGGGCAAATTCGACGGAGCGTAAACCGACCATGGCGGACGCCGCGTGGCCCACAGCGACGCATACAGCACGCTCGGATTCTTGGGATTGATGGCCACATCGATCGCTCCGACATTGTTCGGGTCGTTGGTCTTGTACAGGATCTTCTTCCAGGTGGCGCCGCCGTCGGTCGAGCGATACAATCCGCGATCGGGGTTGGCATCGTAAACATGGCCGAGAGCCGCTACGTATACACGATTCGCGTTCGTCGGATCCACCGCCACGCGCCCGATCTGCCTGGCGCCTTCCAGGCCGATTCGCGTCCAGTTCTTGCCGGCGTCGATGGACTTGAACATGCCGATACCGTATGAATGTTGGCTCCGGATGTCGGGCTCGCCCGTTCCGACATAAACGATATTGGGGTTCGAAGGCGCCACCGCGATGGCGCCGATGGAGCCGATCGGAATGCCTTCATCGGAGATGGGCAACCAGGTATGGCCGGAGTTCTCGGTCTTCCACACGCCGCCGCCCACGGAGCCGAAATAAAAGGTATCGGGCTGGTCGGCCTGCCCCGCCACCGCAAACGACCGTCCGCCGCGCATAGGGCCCACATCGCGCCACTGCAATCCGGACAACAAGCTATCGGGATATTGACCTCCCGGGCCCATCTGGGCCGCCAGAACCAGCGGGCCGAGAACACCAAGCCAACGACGTCGACCTACCATGCGATTGCTCCTCCGCGGCTGCGCGCTCTACTACCAGCCGTAGGAAATACTTTACCACCGACCCGCCTCGCGATTGGGCGTGTTACGATGTGCCCACATGCCCCCGGGAGATCGCGAATCGCGGACTGATTCCCTGCTGGCCGGTATTCTAGTAGCGATTTTCCTGCTCCAAAGTTTTTGTGCCAGTCTTGGAAAGAGTGCGGTATTCGACGAGCCGCCGCATATCGCTTCGGGACTGTCCTATCTGGTGACGCGGGTGTTTCATGCCAATCTCCAGCATCCGCCGCTGCTGAAAGAAATGAGCGCGCTGTCTTTGATGTTGGCCGGCATACCCTGGCCCAAGACAGCCATGGCCGCAAGGTTGACGGAAGGCGGGCCGGCCAGTAAGAATCTGGAATGGCCGATCGGCATCGGCATCCTCCAATCGAACGGACCGGACCGCGTGCTGTTCTGGGCGCGGCTTCCGTTCATCCTGTTAGCCGGCCTGCTGGGCGCCCTGATTTTTATCTGGGGACGCGAACTGGTGGGCCGCCAGGCGGCGCTCTTCGCGCTCTTTCTTTACGCCTTCGACCCGACGGTGATCGCCCATTCCTACCTGGTGACGACGGATGTGGGCATGGCCGCATGTACGGTGCTGTTTCTATTTCTCTTGTGGCGTTATCTCCAGGCGCCGAGCCGGCTGCGGCTGGTGTGGTGCGGTTTGGCGTTGGGGGCCGTGTTGGGTTCGAAGTTCTCGGCGCTCGCGTTGTTGCCGGTAGGCGCGGTGCTGCTCTTGACCGGCCTGTGGCGCAAGGGTGAGGCGCCGCAACCAGGTTCGGCCCGGAAGAAGGACAAGAAGGTATCCGCCCCGCCTGTCGTGTTCAAAGCGGGAGCCGCGTTTCTGGCGATAGTAGGCATCGCGGTAGTGGCGATCGAAGCCCTCTATCTCTTTTCGAGCGATCCCTTCCTGTACCTCAACGGACTGCGCCTGGTGAATGCCGACCATGGCGCCGCCTACAACAACTACTTGCATGGAGTGCTGGGAAGCCGATCGCTCAGTTACTTTGCGATTGCGTACCTGTTGAAGGAGCCGCTCGCGGCCGTGCTGCTGGCGGGCATGGGATGCGTGGTCCTGCTGCGAAACAGGAGCGTGCCGCTGCTGGTGAAGTTGTTCCTGCTATTGCCGCCGGCAGTGTTGTTCGTGGGGTACACCCTCGGCGCGGACCAGTATGGCGTACGCTATATCATCCCGGCCCTCCCGTTCGCTTTCCTTGCCGGGGGCGTCGGCCTAGCCGCGCTGCTCGGTACGCGAAAAACGTGGGCGCGCGTGCTGGCCGGGCTGTTATGCGTCTGGACAGTGGTGGAAGCCGCGGGGATTTATCCCGATCACTTGTCGTACTTCAATGAGATGGCCTGCGTCCTGGAAGGCTCGGACCAGATCGGCCTGGACGGTGGAAGCCGCTGCGGGCCTTTGTGGCTGGACGATAGCAATGTCGATTGGGGCCAGGGCCTGAAGCAATTGCGCACGTGGCTCCAGGCGCGCGGCGAAACCCGGGCTATCCGGCTCTTCTATTTCGGCAGCCTGCCGCCCGAAACCTACGGGTTGAAGTATACGAGTGTGTCCGCCGGTGAATTAGCGCGGGGACCGGAACCCGGTTTGTACGTGCTGAGCGCCCACATCGTCGCCCGCGGCCCCGCTCTTGGTGCAACCTGGCTGCGCCGCCTGCGTCCGACAGCGATTGTCGGCCATGCGTTTTACGTGTACGACATACCCAACAAATCCTGACCCTGTAGCTAGCTATTAGCTAAGCTAGCAACAGCCCATCTTGATTTGATGGTCGGCCGTGACTGGCGGTCCAAAGGATTCCGCCGGCGGCGGCGCCCCATTCAACACCGCAATCCACCGCCGCGCCGCATCGAACACCACCAGAACCACTCCGATAATGAAGATGCTCATCAATATCGAATCCAGGTAGCCGGTGAATCCCTGCCCCGGCTTCGACGTGAGCGGCCAGAAAATATTCTTGATGGAGAGGATTCCAGCCGTTACCGTAGTCACCCCCACAAAGCACATCGGAATCGCCGTCAGCAGCGCGTACTTTGCCTTCCCCATATTGATCAGGAACGTCGTCGTAATCGCCAAAGCGATGGTGGCCAGCAACTGGTTGCCGGTGCCGAACAGTGGCCAGATGGTGGAGATCGTTCCGGTGTAGATCATGTATCCCCACCCGGCAACTACCAGTGAGGTCGCCACCAGATTCCCCGGAAGCCACGCACTATTGCCGAAATCTTTGTGTACCCGCCCCATCAATTCCTGCAAAACGTACCGCGCCACTCGTGTTCCCGTATCCACCGTGGTCAGAATAAAGAGCGCCTCGAACATGATGGCATAGTGGTACCAATACGCCATCAGGCGGTCCATGCCGGGCAGTCCCTTGAAAATCTGGGCCATCCCCACCGCCAGAGACACCGCGCCCCCCGTCCGCCCAGCGAGTTTTTCCCCCACTTCCCGCGAGAACATGTCGAGGTTCACTGTGTGCAGTCCGAGTTTGGCGAACACCTCGGGCGTCGCATTGATCGCGAAATAATCTCCGGGGAACATCGAGGTGGCCGCGATCAACGCCAGCAGCCCCACCAACGACTCGCAGAGCATCGCGCCGTATCCGATGAAGCGCGCGTCGGTCTCTTTATCCAGCATCTTCGGCGTGGTCCCCGACGACACCAGCGAATGGAATCCGGAAATGGCGCCGCAGGCGATAGTCACAAACAGGAACGGGAACAGCTTGCCCTTGATGATCGGTCCGCCGCCGTGGATGAACTGGGTGAATGCCGGAAAACGAATATCGGGATGGACCACGAAAACGCCCACGATCAGAATCGCGATCGTCCCCAGCTTGACGTAAGTGGACAAGTAATCGCGTGGTTCCAGCAACAGCCAGACTGGCAGTACCGAGGCGATGAACCCATAGGCCATCATCAGAAAGGTGATCTGGTGCGGCGTGAACGTCAGCGCGCTGGCCGCGCCGGTCTGCGCGAACCAGTGGCCGCCCACCACCGCCCCAATCAGCAGCACCACCCCAAATAGACTCGGGCCCGCGACCGTGATCTTTCCTGAGTGGCTCTTGAACATCCAAAATCCCATGATCAGGGCGATCGGAACCGTTGAGCCAATCGTGAATACGCCCCACGGACTGTTCGCCAACGCGTTCACCACCACGATGCCCAGACCCGCCAGAGTCACCAGCAGGATAAAGAGCACCGCGATCATGGACACCAGCCCGGCGAACGGGCTGATTTCCGTACGGGCGATTTCCGCCAACGACCGGCCGCGATGACGTATGGACGCCACCAGAACGGTGAAATCCTGCACGCATCCGGCCAACACCGCTCCCACCAGCAGCCACAGGAATCCGGGGGCAAACCCGAACTGCGCGGCCAATGTCGGACCCACCAGCGGACCCGCTCCCGCGATAGCCGCGAAATGGTGGCCGAACAGCACCCACTTGGGCGATGCCACATAATTATGGCCGTCTTTGAAAGCGTGTGCCGGTGTCGGACGGCGGTCGTCCAGCGCCAGAGCTTTGGCCGCCAGGAATGCGCTGTAGTACCGGTAAGCGATGGCGTAGATGCAGAGAGCGCCGAGGAGAACCGGGAAGGTGTTCATAGTATTTCGGATCTTTACGTCCTTTTAGTCGTATATTTCCACAGGGCAACTGGGCCGTCAATCGGGTAAAACCACGAGCCATGCCAAAATGGAATCAGAAGCATGCCCGACTACTTGCATCCGCGCGATGAAATCCTACAGGCCATGGAGCGAATCTATCGCTATCGAATGACCACCACATCCGGGGGAAATCTGTCGATACGCGAGCCCCATGGCGACGTCTGGATCACGCCGGCCCGCCTCGATAAAGGTGCGCTGCGGCGCGAGGACATTGTCCGCGTACGGCCGGATGGCTCCATAGACGGCCACGGCCGCCCCTCGTCGGAGCTTCCCCTGCACCAGGAGATCCGCCGCCGCCGTCCGGAACTGGCGGGCATCGTGCATGCTCACCCGGTCGCCCTGGTGGCGTTCAGCCTGGTACACCGTGTCCCCGACACGCGCCTGTTTCACCAGGCCCGCCACATCTGCGGTGAGGGTGGATTCGCGCCCTATAAGCTCCCCGGCAGCGCCGCGCTGGGCGATTCGGTGGCCGCAACCTTCGAGCAGGGATACAACTGCGTCATTCTGGAAAACCATGGCGTCGTGACAGCCGGCCTGACGTTTCAGGAGGCCTTCCGCCGGTTCGAGACCTTCGAGTTCACGGCCAAGACCATCATCAAGGCCAGCATGCTGGGCGAGATCCGCTGGCTCACCGACGACGAACTTTCGCTGGAGAAGCACCGCGCCGGGGCCGGCGGGGAGTTCGCGCACGATGCGCCCTCAAGCGAGGAAGCTGAGGTGCGGCGCACGCTCTGCCAATTCGTCCACCGCGCCTATCGCCAGCGCCTGTTCATCAGCACGCAGGGAACCTACTCGGCGCGCCTGGATGGACCGTCGTTTGTCATCACGCCGGCGGAAATGGACCGGGGCACGCTGGGAGCGGGCGACCTGGTGCTGGTGCGCGACGGCCGGCACGAAGCGGGGAAAACGTCCAGCCGCGCGGCCGGCCTGCATGACGCCATCTACCGGCAGCATCCCAAAGTCGGCGCCGTGATCAATGCGTATCCGGTGAATGCCACCGCGTTCAGCGTGACCGGCGCGGAATTGGACACGCGCACCATCCCGGAAAGCTATGTGGTGGTCCGTCACGTCGGCCGCGCACCCTTCGGACAGCAATTCGACGATCCGAAGGAGCTGGCGCAGCGCCTCTCGGCCGAGCGGCCGGCCATGATCCTGGAAAACGATGGCGTGCTGGTGACCGGCTCCAGCGTGCTGGAAGCATTCGACCGGTTGGAAGTGTTGGAATCCACCGCCGAAGCCATCATCAACTGCCGTACCGTGGGTTCACTGAAGCCGCTGTCAGCCGACGTGACTCGCGAACTGGACGAGGCCTTCTTCGGAAAAGGTTGATTCAAGCTGTCGCGGCCGATGCGACGATCGCCGGAGTTGGCTCAGCCCTCTCTCCGAGTGGCGCGTATTCCGACCAGAGCAACGCCGGTCAAGGTCCAGAAGCCGGCTTGCGGGGAGTAATCGCGGCTAGGGTTCAACCACGGCCAGCCCCTCGATTGCCTGGAAGTCACCGTCACGGCTAACGAGGGTTGCGTCCAGTACGAGGGCTGTCGCGGCGATCCAGTGGTCGTTCTCATCTAGCGGAAGGCCGCGGCGCTGCTGAGATGCCTTCGCATCTGCGTACCGATCGGCAGCGGATGACGGGATTGGCTCACACGGCAAGACGGCGAACAAGCTCCCTGCCTTTCCTGCGAGTTCGGTTCGGCGCCGCCCCGGAGCTAGCCTCTCCAACCCGAACAGGATCTCGCCGCGCGTGATGGTGCAGACGGCCACACGATCGTCGGCTCCAATCGATGAGAGCCAGGATGCCATCCGCGGTTCGGCTCGCATGAGAGCGCTGATCGCGTTGGTATCGAGAAGATAGATCACGATCGGTCGGAGGAAAACAGGTCGTGTGTCCGCACAGGAAGGCGGCCTGCCGCAATGGCGGCATCGAGGTCGTCGACGTCCGCGGAACTCAGGTGCGGGGGCGCCTGCATTGCCTGCAGGATTGTCGCGGGAGATCCGGTCCGAGGTTCGCGGATGGTAGCGACGAGCGAACTCAACTGCTCCAGCGCCAGTTGCTGGACGCTCTTGCGCCGTGCGGCCGCAATTCCTTCCAGGCTCCGCGCCAAGTCGTCTGGAATCTCAATGATCAGGTTCGGCATCTGCACCCGCTCCCTGTTCTTATTGTGCCGCACACCAAGGAAGAAGCCAAATCGACTTGTGGGGAGCACGCCGTCGATCCTCACACCCACCGGCCAGCAGGCGGACGAACCGATCAGTCTACTGATGAACTGGGCGTCCCTGCTGCCGCGCAACTGACCCCGCCCGCCGCGCCCTCATGCGGAGCCGCGACCTGCGCTAAGAGAACCGGCCGCATGGAACGCACACGTGGGCGCCGGGCTATGCTCACTTCATTGGCGAATTCCCGGTTACGATAGTCCGATTGAAACCGCTGTAGTTAGGCCCGATCGACGCCGTAGCCTGGACCGTCGCTACCCACCTTGGCTGCGGGGATACGGCGCGTCAAGGGCGTCAAGGAGCTGGGCGTCAGACTCGGCAACTGGTTGACCGGCCGGGAGCGGCTGAAGGGCAAGCGTGATCGGGCGCTGCTTGCCGTCCCGCTGTCCCGCGGACTTCGTCGCCTGTCGCCTCGGTCCGAGTAGCGCGTTATTCGCTCGCTCAGAGCGGTTAACTTCCCAGATCGCGACTTCCGGCCCGCGATTGGAGCCCGGACAAATTTCGGGTCAGGTAGGGACGCGGGCATAGTCCTATTTCCGATCCGTGTGCATGCCCCTACACAAACATGTGGGTTTCATTCGTGCAAGCCTCGCGCTAAGCTTCGGCAATGAACCTGCGAGCTTTATCTGGGGTCGTGGCGCTCGTCGCCTGCGCGTTGCCGTCATTGCGGGCGGGTACGCCGTTAACTCTCAGCCCGGACGGCATCACCGTCTACGATACCGCCAACGGCATCACCTGGCCCGCCGATTTCAATCTGGCGGCGAGTAACCGATTCGGCCTTCCCCTATGCGCGACTGTTATCAGTACCGTGCCTTGCGTAAACCCCAGCGGCTCCATGAATTGGGTGGGTGCGACCGCGTGGGTCGCGGCCATGAACGCAGCCAACTATCTGGGCCACAGCGACTGGCAATTGCCGACGACTCCGGTCCTCGATAAGGGGTGCAGTGCTGTCGGGCCACTGAAAAATTCGTTCGGAGCTAATTGCAAGCTGGGTGCGCTGGGGTCGCTTTACTACAACGCACTGGGGCTGACTTTCCCGAACACCGCCGTTCCGATTCCCAATAACCACGTCGGCCCGTTCAGAAATCTTCAACCTTATTTTTACTGGTCGCAGTCAGGCGATGGTGGTTTGGGGCAAAGCGTATTCTCCTTCGGCGCGGGGTCCCAGGGAGGAAATACCGCGGATAATTTCCAGTACGTGCTGCCCATGATACAAGGGAAAATCCCAGGGACGCCGCCCGCCAGCGGCATGGGCCTTCAAGTCAATCCCGGCGGCCAGACCGTTTATGACCCGATTGGAATCGTCACATGGCTGGCGAATGCCAATTTGGCCGCCACCAACTCGTTTGGCCTGCCGCTCTGCATCAACCCAAATATTTCCTCAATTTGCGTCGCCCAGGACGGCTCGATGAATTTGGCAGGGGCATCGCAATTCATCGCGAACATGAATGCCTACAACGGCGTCGGATACCTCGGCCAGACCGATTGGGAATTGCCTCCATCGAACCCAAGCTGCCCGCTGTATAACTGCGCGGATAAGGGCAACCCGATGGGGATCCTGTACTACGACCAGTTTGGCTTGAGCGCGGCGACGCCCGCGGTTCCCACCCCCAGCGTGGTCGTCGGCCCATTCCACAATTTACAGCCCTATTACTATTGGTCCTGCCAGGCGGACACGATTCAGGGCCCCTGTGACGGGGTTGGCCCCAACATGGGATTACAGGAGTGGGCCTTTACTTTTGGCAACGGCTTTCTGGGCACCGATGGACTCGTGGCCGACTATTACGTCACGGCCTATTTCGTCGGCTCGCCTAACCTGACCACCGGTCCGGAGATCGCCGAGGTCGCCAACGCCGAGAGCGGGATTCCCATCATCGCGCCGAACACCTGGATCGCGATCAACGGCGCGAATCTGGCGCGAGATTCCCGCTTCTGGCAGTTGACCGATCTGTTGAGCGGCCATCTGCCCACCGAGCTCGACGGCGTGAGCGTGACGGTAAACGGCAAGAGCGCATACGTCTATGAGATCAGCCCGTCGCAACTGATTGTCCTCACGCCGCCCGACGCGATCTCGGGATTGGTGAGCGTCGTGGTGACGAACAACGGCTCGGCGAGCGCGCTCTTTAGCGCGCAGGCCGCGACGATCTCGCCGTCGTTGTTCGTCGCGAGCGGCGGACAGTATGTGGTCAGCACACCATCGTTCGCCGGCGTCCTGGGACTATTGACGCTGGTTCCCGGCTTCGCCACTCCCGTCCGTCCCGGCCAAGTGGTGTCCTTGTTCGGGGATGGATTCGGACCCACCTCGACACCGGTGGTCAGCGGATCGCTTTTTCAGTTCGGCACTCTTTCGCCGGCGCCTGCGATCGCCATCGGAGGAGTCGCGGCAACCGTTCATTCGGCCGGCCTGGTTGCGCCGGGCGTATACCAGTTCAATATCGTGATCCCTTCCGGCCTAGCCGATGGCGACCAATCCATTGTCGCCACGTTCGACGGCCAGTCGACGCAACCCGGCACGTTGATTACGATCCATAACTAAGCGGGCTGAGGACGGCCGCTCAACGCCAAACGGCCTCCGTCGCGGTTGCGGCGAAGATGCCGGCGAGCGGCAAATGACCAGCTTGAGATGGACGGCCGACGGACTGAAGGCGGGCTGTTATCCAGATACGGCGTTGTGGGAAGCGCCGTGCAGTCCTTCCTTCCGGATCGTCCCCCACTCGGAGAATGGCCGAGACGGCGGCTGGGCCCGCCCTTGCGATTCCTGTCGCGAAATCCCGTAGCGCCGGCGAACGCCCCCCTTGTGGGAAGTGTACGGGATCAGCCCCCGGAAAACGCCGTTCCGCCAATGCAAAACGGCCCCCACCCATCGCCCATTGATCGTTCCCACTTTTTTTCGAAAGGAATCTGCCTTCTTTATCAATCACTTACCTCCAATCGCTCCCATCCCCCATCCCGTCCTCATGCTACAGCTCAAATCGGAAGCACATGCCGCGTACCCCAAAACCCGTCTCCCCCAAACAGCTCGCTGCCAACCGAGCCAATGCCGCTCAGTCCTCCGGACCCAACACCCCCGAGGGCAAAGCCCGCTCCGCCCAAAACTCCATCAAGCACGGCTTCACCGCCTCTACCTTCGCCGTCGTCCGCCTCGAAGACCTCCACGAAATCGC
>Ga0182018_10000128_pt1 | contig 94100 bp, 73 predicted proteins | sample 812P2MmetaG_FD_120490 | JGI IMG/M metagenome (GOLD analysis project Ga0182018, IMG submission 120490) | Permafrost microbial communities from Stordalen Mire, Sweden - 812P2M metaG | ecosystem: Environmental > Terrestrial > Soil > Wetlands > Permafrost | place: Sweden: Stordalen | collected...
TGGAAATTCAGATACAAGAAGGTGGCCGCAGGCCGGATGAGGTGTGCCCTCTTGGTGGCCGTGACGCAGTCACCCTGCCGGGGCCGCAGGCGCACGCTACAGGATTCATGGAAATGCTCTAACTGGCGAAGCCGGCAAGTTTGCCGCCTGTCCTGATGTTAGGCGGTATCTTCATCACCACCGGGATTCTCTGGCCAGACAAGAATGCCGTGCCTGTTCCTAAGGCTAACAGAGCCAAAATCGAAGGTTCTGGAGCAACCGTAAAACTGATTACGGCCACACCGCCATTATTCACCGTGGCTTCACCAGAGGGTCCATCCGCAATGAAACCGCCAACTGAAATTGATTGGGATGTTGCATCAAAACCGACGGGGGATTGACAGGAAATCCGAAGGGTGGAATCGAAAATAGTGAACTGGAGACAAGATTTGCGCTGGTGAATGATAGCCCACTAGTCGGCTCTAATTGAAATATCCAATTAAAAGCCAAGAAGCCGTTTTGGTAAACATTAAAGTTTTCAAGCGCCGTAATGGTGAGTTGATTCCCTCCAAAACTAACATCGAATAGGGGATTTAAATCCGGGCCCAACGAAATGAAATCCTGTTGCATAGCCAGGATTATAGCAGTTTGATTGACGGTTACTCCCCTAGACGCCGAACCGCTATAATCCACGGAAATCGGCTGACCATAAATAATCGGGCTTCCCTCAGCATGGAAGCCAGCAAGACAATAACTCACCAATACAAGGCTAATGGGAAAACGTATAATCATTTATCTTTCATTTCTAATCGATTTTTAATGTGGCATGATACTCCAACAGACAAGCCGCCTTTACGTACAAAGCTGAACCACGCCGCCGAAACTGTCAACCGCGAATGCGGTACCTCGTAGCACGGGGCGGCCATCAGCGCCAAAAGGCATTGGCTCCGGCGAATGGTTAGGCCGCATGGTTTCGAAATTCATAAATCTCTCTGCCCAACTGCCCTCGAAACAGTATCCGAATAGGTGAATCAGACACATAAACAGCCGTGAAATTCATAAACCAATGCCGCTCCTGTTTGCAATCGGATACTGCACTCCAAGGAATAAACAACCTCGGATGAAAAAACCGAAACAAAGGGAAAACAGACAACGCGATGCCTTCCGCATCGAAACGCACGAACAAACAACTCCGATAACTCACTGGGCCAAATCCACGTCCCAACCCCAAAGAAGCAAAGGAATATAACTTGCCCGAACTGCTCGCGGTGCTGCGATACTTTCTAGCCAATGAGTGCCATCCGCCAATGAGTGAAAGAAAGCAGGAAATCGCCAGCCAACCTCCGATGAACAACGGGAAGAACCAGCGCAAATCTAAATCTGACTGTAGGGCTGTGGTCATCGTATGCAGGCTAACTAGTAAATGGGTTGAACTTTCGCGACCCATCATTTTTCATGATTTTGACCTTGTTTCCATTCAAGTTTCTGTCCTGCATACTTGTGGATCAAGTTTCATCATGTTTCACGCGCTCACCAAGGCTGCCAGTTTCCCCCATCACTGCCCCGCGTAATACGCATCCACTTTGGCCGAGACATCCTTGTAGCCCGCGTCCACTTCATAAATGAGCTTGAACTGTTCGATGGCTTCCTCTTTTTTGCCCATGCTTTCGAACACGCTGCCGAGATTATAGACGAAATCTTTTTTCTCGTCGTCGAATACCAGCTTCTCCTTGATCGCGTTCTGGAGCGTGCGCGCGGCGAGATCGAACATCTTGCGCCGGGCGTAACACTGCGCGAGGCAGCCCATCGCGGCGAGCCGTTTGTGCGGATGATTTTGCGCCTTCTGCAGTTCCTGGATCGCCTCGCCGATTTTGCCCGCCTGAAAATACAGCGTGCCCATCTCAAACCGGATGGCGAGGTCGGTCGGATATTTCTCGACGCGTTTCTGACATTCGGCCAGTTGAAAAGCCAGCTTATCGGCCTGGAGTTTGGCGACCTGTCCGGCGTGCTCCGCGTCAAAGGGATTTAATGTCGTAATCTGATGATCAAACCGGCGCACCATCGTGTTTGCCATCGCGGTTTCGAGCGACGGGTCGTTGCCCATGCCGGAATTTTTGATGCGGTCGTAAAGTTCCAGCGCCTGCTCAAACTGCTTTTTCTGCGTGTAAAGTTCGGCGAGCGAGCGCACGAGTTTCAGATTGTCCGGCTCGGTGCGCAGGCGCGCCTCGTATTCACCGATGAGCTTCTCGGTGTTGTCCTCCGATTTCACGACACGTTTTTCCTGTTCAAGCGAGGCGGCCTCCGTTTTGTTCTTGAGAATGTCGCGGTAGGAACCGCCGCCGCCTTCGAGCGCGCCGTAACCGCCCTGGTCAATGGTCTTGCGCGCGGACAGGTTTTTCAACGCCTGTTTCAGGTCGCCGTCATTCGGATTGTCGCGCAGCAAATCCATGAGAATTTTTTCACCGCGATTGTTTTCCCCGGCGGTGACATCGCCCGCCGCCGCGAGCGCCTGCGCAAATTCAATCGCCAGATCCCGGTCTTTGGGCGAATTTTTCGACAGCGTTTCGTAGGACAACGCCGCCGTGCGCGGCAGCTCCAACGCCTGCGCCGCATCTACGATGATGCGATGCGCGGCGGAATTACTCGGGTCGCCGTTCAAAATTTGCTCGGCAATCGCCATCGCGTCGGCGGGATTTTTGCCCAAAACCAGTTTCGCCTTGGCAATCTGCGGTGATGAACCCGCGCCGCTCAGCATTTTTTTGAAAAAGCCCGTGTTCGTCGCGCCCGCCTTCTTGAACTGCGCCGCGCGCAACGCCTTGCGGCATTCAAACAGCGCCGGCTCTTTTTCAAGGATCTGGCAGAACAGCGCGATGGCGTAGTCGGTGTTTTCCCGTTGCGCGGCTTCGACCGCCTTCGTGTGCAGCCGCCGCAAGTCGGGTGGAATTTCGTTGATTGTCTTTTCAGCCATAAAGCATGATTGGTTGAGGCAAGTGTCGCCTGATTGTTGAAAATTTCAACCGCATTGTGCCTTGTGTCGCAGCGCATGGTCAACCAGCACCAGCGCGGTCATCGCCTCGATCATCGGCACGGCGCGCGGCAGCACGCACGGGTCGTGACGGCCACGGCCCTTGAGCGTCGTGTTGTGAAATGATTCGTCCACCGTGTCCTGCTCGTGCATGACCGTGGCCACGGGCTTGAACGCGACGCGAAAGAAAATCGTCTCGCCGTTGGAAATGCCGCCTTGAATGCCGCCGGAACGGTTTGTGGTCGTGAAAACTTTTTTGTTCCGCGCGCGAAAAGCGTCGTTGTGCTCGCGGCCCGTCATCAAAATGCCGCCGAAGCCGGAGCCGACTTCAAACGCCTTTGACGCCGGCAGGCTTAACATCGCCTTGGCCAGATCCGCTTCGAGCTTGTCGAACACCGGTTCGCCCCAGCCCGCCGGCACGCCGCGCGCGATGCCCTCGACAATGCCGCCGACGGTGTTGCCTTCGCGCCGCATTTTTTCGATGAGCCGGATCATTTTCTCTGCCGCCGGTTTGTCCGGGCAACGGACGATGTTCGATTCGACTTCCGAAAATGTCACCTTGTCAGGATTTATTTCCGCCGAAATTTTCTGGACTTGTTTGACGTAAGCCAGCGTTTCCACGCCGAATTTCTCCCGCAAAATTTTCTTGGCGATCGCGCCGGCGGCCACCCGGCCAACGGTTTCGCGCGCGCTCGCGCGTCCGCCGCCGGCCCATGCGCGGATGCCATATTTTGCAAAATAGGTGAAGTCCGCGTGCGATGGGCGGAACTTCGTTTTCATTTCCGAATACGCCTCCGGCCGCGCGTCCTCGTTTTTCACCCACAGGCAGATCGGCGTGCCGAGCGTTTTGCCGCCGAACGTGCCGGAAAGGATTTGCACCGTGTCGGATTCCTTGCGTGGCGTGACGATTTTGGATTGGCCCGGACGGCGGCGATCCAAATCGGGCTGGATGTCCGCCTCGGAAAGTTTCAATCGCGGCGGACAACCGTCAACCACGACGCCAACGCCGCCGCCGTGCGATTCTCCCCACGTCGTGATGCGGAACAGTTGTCCGAAAGTGCTTGCCATCCGGTGATTGTGCAAAAACAACGCGGCGGGGTCAAATCCGGCGTGAACTTGTCGCTTGAAACTTCAAACTCAACACTTGAAACTGCGCTGAATGAATCGCATTGAGGAACGCTTCGCGCAATTGAAGCGCACCGGTAAAAAAGGCTTCATCGTCTATATCGGCGCGGGCGACCCGAATCTGGAAGCCACGCGCGAACTCGCGCTCGCCTTCGCCTCGGCGGGCGTGGACGTTCTGGAACTCGGCGTGCCGTTCAGCGATCCGCTCGCCGACGGCCTCGTGAACCAGCTCGCCGCGCAGCGCGGTTTGGCATCCGGCACCACGCCGCCAAAAGTTCTGGCCACGGTCGCAGGCATCCGGCGCCAGTCCCAAATTCCGATTGTTCTCTACATTTATTTCAACCTGATTCACAAGGTTGGTCTCGAAAAATTCATTACCGACGCCGCGCGCGCGGGCGTGGACGGCCTGCTCGTTCTCGATTTGCCGCCGGAAGAATCGGACAATTACGAAGTGTTGATGAAAAAATCCGGCCTTTGCCACATTTATCTCGTCGCGCCGACCACGCCGGAAGAGCGCATGGAATACATCGTCAAGCGCGGCAGCGGATTTATCTATTATGTTTCGCGCGAAGGCGTCACCGGGATGCAAAGCCAGGTCGCGTCGAACCTCGCGGAACAGATCGCCAAAATTCGCGCACACACGGAGTTGCCCATCGCGGTCGGCTTTGGCATTTCCAATCCCGAGCAGGCCAGACTCGCCGCGCAAAGCGCGGACGCCATCGTCGTCGGCAGCGCGGTCGTGAATCAAATCGCCGAACACGGAAAGTCACCGGAACTGGTGAAGCGCGTGGGTGGATTTGTCAGGGCAATGGCGCAAGCGTTGGGGTAAAAAGTGGCTGGTAGGGACGACTTCCACGTCGGCCCATTATTTCGTTTAAATTTGGGACGCGGTGGAACGCGTCCTTACCGTTATTTGGTAGGAATGACTTCAACGTCGTCCCTGACCCGGTTTTGCTTTTTCGCGCTTGAGCGGGCTAACGCCCGCTGCCACGGAAGTTGGACTGGATTTTTGATTTAAGCAGGTTAACGCCCGCTGCTACAAAAAAGGGTGGCAGCGAACGTCAGTTCGCTCTGATTGAAAAATCAATCAAGTTAAAGCAGACTGACGTGCTAGAGCATTGACAGAAATGATGTAGCGATGCGGAGCGAGGGGTTTTGGCTTTTGGCGGGGCTGAGTGAGGGAGCCTGCCTGCAGCGGCCTGTTTCAGGGTAAGGATGCGTTCCACCGCGTCCCATTCGGGCTTGCCCTCTTGGTGTGGCCGTGACGCAGTCACCCTGCCGGGCCCGCAGGCGCACGCTGCAGGATTGATGGAAATGCTCTAGTCACTAAAAAAACTTGCCCGGTTCAAAAACCAGAAAATCGCAAATATAAACAGGAAGGCGATGAGTATTGACAGCCCGGTAAATAAGCGCATTTGCTTTTGATGCGCCGACAAAATTGGTTTTTTCCTGCGAGCGTTGCTGTATGGCATCATTTGGCCATTATGTCAGGCAACGGCGTATCCGCCATCAGGTGTTTACCCCATAATGCAAAAAACGGTGGGGATGACTTCCACGTCGTCCCGGCAACGGCGTATCCGCGCCCCAGCCAGATTTGATGTTCACCGTAGTATTCTCCATGCGTGTATCGAAAGAGCCGATACCAGACTTGAACACTGGTTATCCGATTTACCGCTATTTCATTACCCAATCATAAGGTCCGGCTCTTTTCAGAACCATTCTGATAGAGCATCACCGGGCACATAGTGTCGTCAATTATGACGACACAAAAACCCAACCGTAGTGAAGCAAAGCGTGTCGAAAGCTCTTGACAAACGGAAGACTTTTCCCTAGTATGCAGATACAACAGAAGCAACCCAACTCCAATCAAAAGCCTTATGAAAATTCTAACTATCAATAGTAACAAAACAAAGATCACCAGTGTGGCAGCCGCGCTTGCCCTGCTTGGTCTTGGAGCGATTCAAGCGCAAGCTCAGTCGGTTACTTACAATTTCGCTGATGACACCTCTGATGGTTGGGCCAATTCAGGATTCAACCCTACCCCGCTCGCTACCGTCGCAACCATCGGCACCCAAAACTACATTTACCTTCCCTTGGGCGGTTTTCAGGTGGGAAATGTTTCAGCCGGCTCCGGTGCTCTCTTCAATGCGATGGCCGCCGCCGCTGCTGACCCGGCCGGCTACGACATCAGTTATGAGTATTACATCAATACGTCCACTTTTTCAGGTGCGACTTTCTTGCAGTTTGGCACGTTTTGGAACCAAGGCGACGGCTACTATGCGCAGAATTATGGTTCCCCTAATGAAGTCCAATTGAGTGGCGCCCAGATTGCCAGCGGCGGAATTTTCACAGGCACAGTTACGATTAATGTGGGTGCGATTTATGCCCCGGTCGCTGGAGACACTTTTTACCGGCTGGGACTCGTTGAGAATGCCGATGGCGGTAGCACTGGTGTTGGGGTGTACGTTACCGATATCAGCATCACTCCTGTTCCTGAACCGTCCTCGCTGGCGCTCGCCGGTTTGGGTGCGCTCGGCGGCTTGATGCTGTTCCGCCGCCGTCTCGCTTAAGTTATCAGTCCTTTCAATAACCCCGGCTTCGGTCGGGTTTTTTTGTTTCAACGGATGGCCTTGAAAACAGATTTTGCATTTCTCATCGCGTTTGTGTTCAATCGTTCGGCATGAAAACGTCATCTGACCCCAAAGACCGGTTCGTCATCATCATGGCCGGCGGCCGCGGCGAGCGTTTCTGGCCATTAAGTCGTGAGCAGATGCCCAAGCAACTGCTGGCGCTGCTCGGCAAAAAATCATTTCTGCAGGAAGCCGTCGGACGCGTGCTGCCGCTCGTGCCGGCGAAAAACATCTTTGTCATCACCAACGAGGCGCAGTTGCCGGAAGTCCGCAAACAGCTTCCGAAAATCCCGAAGGCGAATCTCGTGGCCGAGCCGATGGGCCGCGACACCTGTGCCGCCGTCACGCTCGGCGCGGCGCTCGTCGGTGCGCGTTCGACGACCGGTGTCATGGCGGTTTTGCCCGCCGACCATGTGATTCCCGACGCGAAAAAATTCCAGCAGGTTTTGTCTGACGCCTTTGATGTGGCCGCGCAGGGGCAGGCGATCGTGACCATTGGCATCAAGCCGACCGAGCCGGCGACGGGTTACGGTTACATTCATGTCGGACCGGAATTGCCGACGCCGCCCGGCGCAAAAAAAACGAAGACGACTTTTTTCAAGGCGGAAAAATTTGTCGAGAAACCGGATTTTCAGCACGCGCTCGAATACGTCAAAAGTGGTCAGTATCGCTGGAACGCGGGGATGTTCGTCTGGAGTTTCATCACGGTCACCAACGGGCTGGAGCAGCATCAGCCGGAGATGTTCGCCGCGTGCCGGCGCTGGTTCAAGGTCGCGGCCAATCCGGCGAAGCTCGCCAAAATTCTGGCGAAGGAATATCCGGCGGTCAAAAAAATCTCGATTGATTACGCGCTGATGGAGCACGCGCAAAATGTCATCGTCGCGGACGGCGCGTTTGAATGGGACGACCTCGGCGCGTGGAACGCGCTGGCGCGGCATCTCAAGGCCGATGCGGAAGGCAATTGCGTCGTGGCGGATTTCATCCATGTGGACGCGGCGCGGAACATCATCTACGACGCGCGGACTAAAAACCGCACGCCGATTGCGGTGGTCGGTTTGCGCGATTCGATTCTGGTGCAGACGGACGACGCGGTTTTGCTCGCGCACAAAAGCCAGGCGCAGAAGGTGAAGGAGTTGGTCAGGAAATTGGGCGCGGATGCGAAGTTGAAGAAACTGGTCTGACCGCGGCTGGACCCGGTCTGATGCATTGATTCAGATAAAGGGAAATTAGTAAATCGTTGTGAAAACTAAAGACTATTTGGCGTAGCTCAGCAGAATTTCTCACTACTGGCATTGATTTTAACTGACACTTTGACTGACAATGCGTCTTGGTGGAGGCATGGCTGTTTCACGGTTCAAGCGTAGAAGTGACCAATCGAGCGGAGCGAGGTAAAATTGATGGTTTCTCCAATGGCACGTAAATATCCGTGAATCCAAACACAGGCAGCATCCCCTCCGAACCATTCACCGCCACCAAAAACGAGGGGGCCTTCCGTACTTTGCGTCCGCTCTTGGGCAGCCATGAGCGGAACAATTTCTCATAGCCCATGGCGACCGCCCCGATCGGACAATTCCTCGCCACCACATAATCGCCGCCCGCTATCGTTCGCACACCCACCGGCTTCGTAGGCACGTACTTCTCATCCACCGTCACGCAGGCGTCATAACGCAATTTCTCTGGCGGCGTGTCCTTCGGATTATCCATGGGCACGCCGATCAACAACGAATCCTTGCGGGGCAGCCCGTCCTTCTTCAGCCTCGTGATAAAATCCTGCCATACCCGATTGGCCCCGTTGTACGGCCCCACATGCCGCATATACGCGACCCGCTGCGGCTTCAGCGTCCTCACTTCGATTTTCATTTGCGCCGCTTTATTCAGGGGCCGCTTCGGCTGCAACGGCATATAAATATCCACCCGCCGTTTCGTTGGCGCGACCGCGTCCTGGGCATCCAGCCACACAATAAAGCTCGGCGCAGGCCGCAACTCCCGGGAACTCCGCGCGATCCATTTGCCGAACAAATACCGGAAGGCGTCCTTGATTTCCCCGACCGGGCAATTTTTCGCCACAGCGTAATCGCCGCCGACGATTGTCTGCAACGCAACCGGCTTCTTCGGCTCATATTCTTCATCCACCGTGATGCACGCATCGTAACGAAGCTCCGCTGCCGGTGTCACAGTTGGATTATCATACCCAATGCCGATGAACATCGAACTTTTGCGAACCTGCTTTTCCGCCGATAGCCGTGCCGTGATGTCAGTCCACGTCTGGCTGGCACCTTCGTATGGCCCGACATGCCGCAAATAAGCCACGCGCATGGGTTCGATTTTCCTGGTAATGACTTTCATAATTATTTTTGTGATGTGATTGGTGTTGAATGTGGTCAAAGGAACTCCCTGCCGAAAATGTACGCCGGACGGCGCGGCGAGAATGGCGATGGGCCCTGTCGCGCGGCGAAACTTCGTAGGCGAAACTCCGTAGGCTGACTTGAACGCCCGCGTGAACGCCTCATGCGCCTCGTAACCTGCGTCCAGCGCCACTTGAATCACCTGCTTCGCACCCGACCTCAATTCCAGCGCCGCCCGCTCCAATCGCAGCCGCCGCACATGATCCGCAATCGTCTCGCCCGTCATCGCCGCGAAGATGCGATGAAAATGAAAACTCGAAAAACAGGCCAGCCGCGCCAGCTCCTCCAAATCCAACGCCTCATCCAGATGCTCCTGGATATGCGTCAACACCCGCAGAATGCGCTCCTTATAATCATTCCACGTTGTCTCATGCTTTGGCCGCGTGCCGCTCATTTGCACATTAAACTAGCAATCACCATTACGGTCCGCTTGACTAATCTTGCGGTTTTGCAACTCCGACATTTTTCATATGCATTGGTCTGAATTATGCACCAGGACCGCCGCGACACGTTAAGGTGTAGTGGGCGAGTTTCCGCGTAGTAGTGGCAGAGTAATGGCGAATAGTGCGCGCATCCATCGCCATACTGACAGTTCCGCTGACAGTGGCCGTCCAACGTATCAAGAAACCATTTATTTATGCGGGTTTTGAAAACTTAACCACAGATGGTCACGGAGGCAACCCGGGATGGTTTCGGAAAGGAACGGGCGTCTTAAAAATTTGAAAAATTGACTTGCGTTCGTTTTGATTTCATTTTATATTCAACCATATGGTTGAATATGGTTCCAGGTTGTTGGACCGGACTTTTGGGGCGTTGGCGGATCCGACGCGCCGGCGGATTTTGGCGCAACTGGCGAAGGGCAGGGAGTGCGTGACGGATCTGGCGCAGCCGCATGCGATGTCGCTGGCGGCGGTGTCAAAGCATTTGATCGTTTTGGAGAAGGCCGGGTTGGTGCGGCGGCGGCGCAAGGGGCGGGTGCATTCGCTGACGCTGGCGGCAAAGCCGATGCGGGAGGCGCAGGCGTGGATCGACCGGTATCGGGAATTTTGGGAGGGGAATCTGGATCAGTTCGAAAAATATCTGGACAAACTACAAACGAAGGAAAACAAACATGACAACGATCAATAATGAAGTGCAGAAGCCGGATGATGCGACGTTAATCGTGAAGCGGATGCTGAATGCGCCGCCGGAGCGGGCGTTCCGGGCGTGGACCATGGCGGAACATATCCAGCAATGGATGCGGCCGGAGCCGGGGATGGTGGTTCCGCTGGCGAGCATGGATTTGCGGGTGGGCGGGAAATTTCGGATCCAGATGAAGAAGCCGGACGGGGAATTTTTTACGGCGGTGGGGGTGTTCAAGGAGGTGAAATCGCCGGAGCGGCTGGTTTACACGTGGGATTGGGAGAAGGATGGGAGCGGCGCGGAGTTTGGCGAAGTGGAGGGCAAGCCGTCGCTCATCACGGTGGAATTTCTCAAGCGGGGCGAACGGACGGAGTTCGTGCTGACGCATACCCGGTTCGCCACGGTGGAGAGCCGGGATAATCACGCGCGGGGCTGGGGCAAAATTGTGGAAAGTTTGGCGAAGTTTGTGGAGCAAGCATGACGCGTCCTATTTCAAAGCCGGATTTTCAGCCACGGATGTCCGCAATACGACTGCTCGTTCGTCGTATGATAAGAGCATTGACAGAAATGATGTAGCGATGCGGAGCGGGGTTTTTTGGCTTTTGGCAGGGCTGGGCGAGGGAGCCTGCCCGCCGTTCCCTTCTCCGCGCTGGGGGTGGCCGCAGGCTGGATGAGGTGTGCCCTCTTGGTGGCCGTGACGCAGTCACCCTGCCGGGGCCGCAGGCGCACGCTACCGGATTGATGGAAATGCTCTAAACAAAACAACCGGTTGATCAGACGGGCGGTCAACCAATGACGAAAGATAATTATGAGTAAAAAAGCAACTATGTCTGAACCGCAAAATCTGAGTCGGGAACACCACATCGTATCGCCGGAGGAATGGCTTGCCGCCCGGCTCAAGCTGCTCAAGGAAGAGAAGGAGCTGACGCGGCGCAGCGACGAGCTGGCGCGGCGGCGACAGGAGCTTCCGTGGGTTCGGGTCGGCAAGGAGTACCGGTTCGAGACCGACGCGGGGAGCGCCTCGCTGGCAGACCTCTTCCGGGGCCGCTCGCAGCTCCTCGTTTACCACTTCATGTTCGGGCCCGATTACACGGCGGGGTGTCCGTCCTGCTCGGCGATCATGGACGGCGTCAACGGCTTCGCCGTCCACCTGGCGAACCACGACGTGATGCTCTGGGCGGTGTCGCGGGCGCCGCTCGCGAAGGTGCGGGCCTACCAGCGGCGGATGGGCTGGAGTTTCCCTTGGGTGTCCTCGCTCGGCGGGAAGTTCAACTTCGACTTCAACGTCTCGCTCACCGAAGAGCAACAGCGCAAGGGCACCGTCAACTACAACTACCGGCGCGAGCCGGCGTGGACGGAACTTGGGATCGGCGACTCACTCACGAAACGCGGCGAGGGGCCGGTCGCCGAGCACGCGGCCATGACCGGAACCGACGTGGCCGCGTACACGCGCGAGCGGCCGGGCTTGAGCACGTTCGTGCTCGAGGACGGCGTCGTTTACCACGCCTATTCCACCTACTCGCGCGGACTGGACGGCCTCTGGGGCATGTATCAGTGGCTCGACCGCGCCCCAAAGGGGCGCAACGAGACGGGCGTCTGGGTGCGTCGCCACGACGAATACGGGTCGTCTTCCCAAAACACCGGCTCATGTTGCCACGCGGCGGAGGCGCACCCGTGAACGCTCGCCACTGTTGCCGGAGCGCGACGCGGGATCGCGACCACGCTCGTCGGCCTGCGTCGCGGTTGCGCCGGGTCGGGGAGCTCTCTGGCTGGATCGTTCCGGGCGTGACGCTGGCACTGCTTCCCAAGTGTCCCGTATGTGTGGCGGCGTATGTGGCCCTCGCCACCGGCATCGGGATATCTTTGCCGACCGCCACGTATCTGCGGGCGATGCTTGTCGTATTGTGCGTTGCGTCATTGGTTTTCATTATTGCCAGACGACTGCGGAGTTTAATTGCGCGGGGAGTTGCCGCCCCACGGTAAGGATGCGTTCCACCGCGTCCCCATTAGCTGGTTCACATCTCCCTCGATTCAAAATGTGACCGTTCGCGCTTCACGTTTTTGTTTTCGCCAAATTCGATGAAAGCGGAAATTGACGCCGCCAATTTTCCCGCGCACACTTTCCGCATGGCAAAAAAGGCAGTTGCAAAAGAATCCGTTGCCGCTCCTCGGTTGAAACCGTCCACGCTTCTCGACAGCCACTATGTCAAGGTCATGCTCGATTAACGCAATCACCGCGTATAAAATTTCTCCCTTGATACAAACCAAACCATATTTCACAACCGAATATGGTTGCGTGCGCAAATGATGACAGCCTGAGCTATGACGAGCAGGAGGAACGGCTTAATCAGATTCTTTATGGTGTGTATGGAAAACCGGGTGTGCTTAAACCGGACAGATTCAGTGTGATTAAACCGGACGAATTCAAAAAGTGAACTTAAATGCAAAATGATTCGCGTAAATTCGCCTGTGTGCGGATATGTTCGCTTAACGGTCGGCAAAATGTTTCAGCGCTCCGCTGGCGGATGCGCAACGATTCAATTTTCCCGCAGACGCGGCTTGACCTTTTCATTCCACAAGGCAGACTATCCGGCTCGGTTTCAAAATTTATGCAGCACATCCGGAACATTGCGATTATCGCGCACGTTGACCACGGCAAGACCACGCTCGTGGACTGCCTGCTCAAGCAGTCGGGCACGTTTCGCGCCAACCAGCATGAGTCGTCGGAAGAGCGCCTGATGGATTCCATGGATCTGGAAAAGGAAAAGGGCATCACCATCCGCGCCAAAAACGCCGCGTTCAAATACAAGAATTATCACATCAACATCGTGGACACGCCCGGCCACGCGGATTTCGGCGGCGAGGTCGAGCGCATCATGAACATGATTGACGGCGTGCTGCTCGTGGTGGATTCCGCCGAAGGTCCGCAGGCGCAGACGCGCTTCGTCCTGCGCAAAGCCCTCGAAGCCGGCGCAAAGCCGATTGTGGTCATCAACAAGATTGACCGCGAGAACGCGAACCCGAAAAAAGTTCTCGATCAGGTTTTTGAACTGTTCATGTCGCTCAACGCGACGGACGAGCAGTTGGATTTTCCGTTCATCTATTGCTCCGCCAAGCAAGGCTACGCCAAGACGGAACTCGAACACGTCACCGGCACGATGGAACCGTTGTTCGAGGCGATCACGGAGCACATTCCGCCGCCCCGCGCGAAGGCCGGCGACGGTTTTCAATTGCTCGTGGCGAACCTCGATTACAGCGACTATCTCGGCCGTATCGCGTTCGGGAAAATTTACGAAGGCAAAGTGAAGCTCGGCGACCCGGCGATCTGCCGTCACGGCCACGGCAAAATTTCCAAAAACAAAATCACCGCGATTTTTCACTTCGAAGGCATGAAGCGCATCGAAGTGCAGGAGGCGCACGCGGGCGACATCGTCGGGCTTACGGGTTTCGAGGACGTGTTCATCGGTGAAACGATTTGTGATTCCGAGGCGCGCGCGGCCTTGCCTTACATTCCAATTGATCCGCCGACGATTCAGATGGAATTCGCCGTGAACGACAGTCCGCTCGCCGGTCAGGACGGCAAGCTCGTCACCGCGCGGCATATTTGGGACCGGCTCGTGAAGGAAATCCGCACGAACGTCGCGCTGCGCATCGCGCAAACTTCCGACCCGAAGGTTTTTGCCGTGAGCGGTCGCGGCGAAATGCAGATCGCCATTCTCGTCGAGCAGATGCGCCGCGAGGGCTATGAAGTTTTGGTGTCGCGCCCCGAAGTGCTTTGGAAAAAAGGGGCGAACGCCGAATTGCTGGAACCGATTGAAAGATTGTTCGTCGAAATTCCAAGCGAAAATCTCGGCACGATCATGGAAAACCTTTCCGGCCGCAAGGCGCAGATCACGAACATGAATCACGTCGGCAATCAGGTTTCCGTGGAGGCGCTCGTGCCGATGCGCGGGCTGATCGGGTTTGAAACCGATTTGGTCAACTCAACCAAGGGCATGGGCGTGATGAGTCATTTGTTTCACGAATATGGTCCGGACTGCGGCGAGATCGCCGCGCGCAAAAACGGTTCGCTGGTCTCCATGGATTCCGGCGAGGCGACGAGTTACGCGCTGAACATGGTGCAGGAACGCGGACGCCTGATGATTGAACCCGGTGACCACGTTTACATCGGCATGATTGTCGGCGAGAATGCGCGCGAGAATGATATTCCGGTCAATCCCGTGAAGGAAAAACGTCTGACGAACATGCGTTCACAGGGCGACGGCAAGGGCATTCAATTGAATTCGCCATTGAAATTAAGCCTGGAACGCGCTCTCGAATACATTGATGTGGACGAATACGTGGAAGCGACGCCGAAAAATCTCCGGCTGCGGAAAAAAATCCTCGACGAGAACCAGCGCAAACGCTCCGAGAAATCCCGCGTGATAAAATTCGTGCAGGAATAATTGTCGGCGGCGGGTTACGATTTTTTCTGCGGCGGTTTGCCGGCGAATTCCATGCCGACGAGGCAGACATCATCCTCGAATTCACGGTTGGTGGAGAAGGCGCGGATGGTTTCCAGCAGGTGGTCGAACAATTCTCCGGCGGGTTCGCCGAGGTGGTTTTGCACGTCCACCAGCAGGCGCTGTTGCGAATATAATTCCTCGTTCGCCCCTTGCACTTCATAGAGCCCGTCGGTGAACAGCATCAGGAAATCGCCCGGCGCGATGAGGGTCTCGGTGGTTTGATACGGCGGGTCTTCAAACAAGCCGAGCGGGGGCTGGCCGTGGCCGCAATCATTGGCGAGCGGCTCGACGCGCTTCGTCGCGCGGCGGATGATCAGTGGTTTCGGGTGGCCGGCGTTCGCGAAACGTACGACCCCGGCCTGCCAGTCGGCAACGAAATAAAATGCCGTCGTGAGCATCGGCGAGCCGGTGCTTTTGAGGATGGCGCACAAATCGGAATTCAATTTCCGCAGAAAACTTCCCGGATCGCGCGCGAGCGGTTTCAATTCCTCGGCCAGCGCGCGGATCATGGCGGTGACGAGCGCGGCGCGCACACCGTGCCCGGCCACATCGCAGATGAAAACGCCGGTTTCAGCGTCGGAAATCTGCGTGACGCTGAAAAAATCGCCGCTGACGGCTTCGGCGGGCTGATAGCGGTGCGTGAAGCGAAACGCGCTTTGCTCCGCCGGTACATTTTGTGGGAACACGGGGTATTGCTGCGGCAGCATCGCCGTCTGGATTTCGCGCGCCATGCGGAGATTGTCCTCCAAGATCTGGTTTTTCGACTGTAGTTCTTCGCGGCTGCGGGACAGCTCGGCAGTCGTCCGGCGGATTTGTTCCTCGGCATATTTGCGCTCGGAGATGTCCTCGACGGTGCCTTCGTAATAAAGCAGGTTTCCCTGCGTGTCGCGCACGGCGCGGCAATTTTCGGAAATCCAGATAATGGTTTCGTCCTTGCGATAAATCTTCGATTCGAAACCGGTGATCGTATCATTGGCCTGCATCAACTGGACGAATTCCTCGCGCCGTCCCGGTTCAACGTAGAGCCGGTGGGCGATGTCCGTGATGCTCGCCATCAGTTCTACCGGCGATTCGTAACCGTAGATGCGCGCCAACGCGATGTTCGCCAGCAGAAAATGTCCGTCCGGCGTCGTGCGAAAAATGCCTTCCAGAAGATGGTCAAACACGCCGTAGTAATTGTCCTTTTCCTCGATCAACGCGGTGCGTTCGTGCTGACGTTCCATCGCGCAGCGAACCGTGCGTTGCAACAAATGTGCGTCGAGATCGTCCTTTGCCAGATAATCCTGCGCCCCGGCGCGTACAATCTCAGCGGCGAAGGCGTCGTCACTTGTCGGGCCCAGAACAACGATTGGCAGCCGGGGTTTTTTGACGGACAACAATCCCACCTGTAACAGACCGTCTTTGTCCGTCACCGAAAGTTCAAACAAAATGGCGTGAAATGGATGATTGCCCGAAAGTTTGGCTGTGGCGCCGTCCATCGTCGGCACGATGACAAGTTCATTTGCCCCGCCCAACATCCCGGCGATCGTGCGCGCGAACGGCTCGTCACTTCCAATGAACAAAATTTTCAACGATTCTGATTCCATAATGCAATCCGGCTTCGCCTCGTGGCACAAACCGGATCGCCATGCTGCTTTGCAAGAACCAGCATACAAAATTGCGCGCGCCCCCGCAAGCGAGTTGCTCGCCATCAAAATGATTCGGCTTTTCAACGTTGCATGGTCAACGTATTTTGTTCCCTGAAACAATGCCCGGTGTTTTCATCAAAACCTACGGTTGCCAGATGAACGAGCGCGACAGCGAGGCCGTCGCCGCGCAGCTCGTGGCGAAAGGTTATTCGCTGGTAAAATCTGAATCCGCCGCCGACGTGGTTTTGTTGAACACTTGCAGCGTGCGCGATTTCGCCGAACAGAAGGCCATCAACAAGATGAAGAACATCGTCGGCACGGCGCGCAGCGAAAAACGCGACCAGATTGTTGGCTTCATGGGTTGCATGGCGCAAAGTCGCGGACAGGAATTGATTGATAAACTGCCGGACGTTGACCTTGTTCTCGGCACGCAGAAATTTCATCGCGCGGCGGAATACCTCGACGAACTGCTCGCCGGCAAACGCGAAAAGATCGTGGATGTTGAGGCCGAGGCCAAAAGCGAGGCGACCATCCGCGAACATCTGCTCAACGGCAGCGCGAAGACTTCCGTGTCCGCGTTCGTCAGCATCATGCAAGGTTGTAATCAATACTGCACCTTTTGTATCGTGCCTTACACACGCGGCGAGGAACGCAGCCGCACCATTCCCGACATCGTCGCCGAATGTCGCGAACTCGTGGCGCGCGGCGTGCGGGAAGTTACTTTGCTCGGCCAGATTGTCACCAGTTTTGGCAAGCGCGACATTCCTGCGCTTGATGGCAAATCCGCTTTCGTCCAACTGCTCGACGCCGTTCACGAAATTGACGGACTCGAGCGCATCCGTTTCACCTCGCCGCACCCGAAAGGTTACGGCGATGATCTGGCCGAAGCCTACGCGCGGCTGCCGAAACTTTGCGAGAGCGCGCACATTCCGCTGCAAAGCGGCAGCGACCGTATCTTGAAATTGATGCACCGTGGCTACACGCGCGAACGCTTTCTTGGCATCATCGAGAAACTCCGTCGCGCGAAATCAAACATCGGTATCACCACGGACATCATCGTCGGTTTTCCGGGCGAGACGGAAGAGGACTTTGAACTCACGCTCTCGCTCTGCCGCGAAGTGCAGTTCGACAACGCCTATATTTTCAAATACTCGCCGCGCCGCGACACCCCCGCCGCCGAAATGCCCGATCAGGTGCCGCAGGCCGTCCGCGAGGAGCGCAATCACCGCCTGCTGGAGCTGGTGAACGAAATCGCCGCGCGCAAATACGACGGCTTCATCGGACGGCAGGTGGAGATTCTGGTGGAAGGGCCGAGCAGGAAAAATGCAGCGCGCTACACCGGGCGCACGCGCTGCAACCGCATCGTGCTGTTCGACGGTAGCACCCGCCATCAAGGGCAGCTCATGGATGTGAAAATCGAGCGCACCGGTTCCTTCACGCTCTACGGCGACCCGGCGATTTTGGAATAAAGATATGACAAGGATTTCTTAATATCTGGCGATGGTTGAATGAACGGATTGATTTTCTTCGTGTCCATTTGGGTGAATTCGTGGTTTAATTTTTGAAATGAAATTGTCGCTGCTTTCCATCTTGCTCGGGGTCGGCATGAGCGTGCCGCAGGTTTATGCGTTGACGAAGCCTGCGCAGTTCACCGCCGCCGCGCGCCGGCTGCCGCGCAACGTGCCCGTGGGCGTCGCGCTCATGCTGCTCGCCACGGCGTGGTTTCTGTGGATCGTCAACGCGGAGCCGATCGCGGATTTCTCGGCCTACAAACCAATGATGATGGTCGCCTTTGCGGCGGTGGGTTTATTGACGTGCATTTTCGTCCAGGATTTTCTGGCGGCGCGCGGCGTTGCCGTGCTGCTGCTGCTGCTGGGAAAATTGATGGTGGATACCGGGCGTCCGCATCTGGGCGAGTCGGACTGGGTTTTGGTGATTCAAATCTGGGCTTACGTTTTGATCGTCGCCGGAATGTGGTTCACCATCACGCCGTGGAAATTGCGCGACCTGATTGAATTCGCCACGGCGACGGAAAATCGCATCCGCATCGGCAGCGTGGTGCGGCTGGCGTTCGCCCTGTTCATCGTCGCGCTCGGCCTGACGGTGTTCCGTCAAATGTAACATGAATCTCGGCGACTTCCGCGAAGATTACCGGCGCGGCGCGCTTGACCGCGCGGGGCTGGACGCGAATCCCCTCGCGCAGTTTGAATCATGGTTCCGCGACGCGACCGGCGAACAGTCGCAAAGCCGGTGGCGAAAAATCGGCATCGCGCTTTACAAACTCTGGAGCGCCCTCCGCAACCACCGTCCCGCCGACATCAACGCGATGACGCTCGCGACGGTGGACCAATCCGGCAAGCCCTCGACGCGCACGGTGCTGCTAAAAACCGTGGACGAACGCGGCTTTATTTTTTTCACGAACTACGACAGCCGCAAGGGCCGGGAACTGGCGGAGAATCCGAATGCGGCGTTGACTTTTTTCTGGCCGGACTTGGAACGGCAGGTCTGCGTGACGGGAACGGTCACGAAACTGCCGGTGGCGGAATCGGAGGCGTATTTCAAATCCCGTCCGCGCGGCAGCCGCCTCGCGGCGTGGGCGTCAAATCAAAGTGACGCAGTTGCCGACCGCGCCGTGCTGGAAGAAAAGTGGAACGAGTTTTCCGCCAGATTTCCCGGCAAAGAAATTCCGCTGCCGCCGAACTGGGGCGGTTTCATTTTGAAGCCGGGGCGGATTGAATTCTGGCAGGGCCGCCCAAGCCGGTTGCATGACCGGTTTTCCTACACGCGGCAGCCGGACAATTCATGGAAGCTGGAACGGCTCGCACCGTGACGAAACAGGCAGGGGAGTTTTTACGAAAACAAAAAACGGCGGTTCTGGAAAAAACCAGAACCGCCGTTTGTAATTTACAGCGCGTCAGAAATTATATAGCAGTTAAACTTAACATTGACACATCATCTGGTAGGGCGGGCAGTCCGCTTGCCCGCCGCTGTTGCCAACCATCGCTTTCTGGTTCACCAGACCGGCGCGCACGGGGTGACGTGCCCTACCTGTCCCAATGTTGCCAAGAACTGTTATAAGTAAGGCCGCTGATGAGCTTGACGTCGTTTTTCTGGCGTCCGGGCGCCGGTACGTTGTCAAAATTATCCTGAAGGGAAGTTGTGAGGCCGACTCTTTTGGTGATCGCTGCCTCGACGCCGATTACACCAATGATGAGATAATTATCGAATTTATTGTCCTGCGGATCGCACTCAATGCTCTGCCAGATCCGCGCGGCGGTGCTGAACTTGTGCTCAAAGCGTTCGACCACGCGAAGGGCTGCGTAGTTGTCATCCACGTCGCCGAGGCGTTCATCAATGAAGCCGCAACCGACCTCGCCCGCGAGCGTGGTGTTTGTTTCCTTGATGAAATCATAACCAACACCGGGGCCGACGGTGATTCGGTATTGCAGATCGGCGATGCCGTCATGCAACGCTTCTATGCGGGCGTAGCCAAAGAATCTGTCGGTGAACAGATGGTTATATTGGCCGAAACCGTGATTTGTTTTAAAAAACGGGTACGTAGAAAACACGATTTGCGCCGCCAGAGCGAGTAAAATTGTAAAGTTATTTTGCCGGTTCGTTTTCGACGGCGGACTCTTCCTTGTCCTCGCCAATGACCGGCGCGATAGCCTGAAGTTTGTCGCCGGAATCCAGATTGACGAGCTTGACGCCCTGCGTGTTACGCCCGGCTTCGCGAATCCCTTGAACGGGAATCCGCACCATCTGGCCGCCGCCGGTGATGAGCATGATTTCGTCGGTGTCGCGGACGGTCAAAGCGCCGACCACGCCGCCGGTCTTATCGCCGGTCTTCATCGTGATGATGCCTTTGCCGCCGCGCGACTGGACGCGGTATTCGTCGAACGCGGTACGCTTGCCGATGCCATTTTCGCCGGCCACGAGCAACGCCGCGTCCGGCACGACAATGGCCGCCGCGACGAGCGCGTCGCCTTTTTCCAGATTGATTCCGCGCACGCCACCGGCGGCGCGTCCCATCGAACGCACGTCGGATTCGTGGAAGTGGATGCTCATGCCATCCTTTGTGATCAACACGACACCGTCGCCGGGATCACTTTCACCGGTGCTGCCGCGTGTAAGCTTGACGTCAATGAGCGTGTCGCCCGGTTCAATGCCGATGGCGATAATGCCGCCCTTGCGGACGTTGGAGAATTCATTGAGCGACGTTTTCTTCACGGTGCCCTGCTGCGTCGCAAAGAACAATTCGCCGGACTGCAACCACGTCACATCCTCCTTGTTCGCGTCGGTTTTTGACAAGATGCGGATGAGCGCGGCGATTTTTTCATCGGCCTTCAATTCCAAAAGATTCGCGATGCTGCGGCCTTTCGCCGCCCGGCCCATGTCGGGAATTTCATGTACGCGTTCGACGTAAACGCGACCGGTGTTTGTAAAGAACATCAGGTAGTCATGCGTGCTTGCGGTGAACAGATGCTCGACGAAATCATTGTCATCCGGCGTCTCGCCTTCCTTCGTCGTCATGCCGATCACGCCCTTGCCGCCGCGCCGTTGCGCACGATACTGGCTGACATTGGTGCGCTTGAGCAGGCCGTTGTGCGTAAGTGTGATGATAACGCCTTCGTTGGCGATGAGGTCTTCAATGGCGATCTCGCCTTCGTCCGGCACGATTTCCGTTTTGCGCGGCGTGGCGTGTTTTTCTTTGATGGCCTGAAGCTCGGCTTTGATGATCGCCATCACGCGCGATTCCTTCGCGAGGATGTCGAGCAAGTCTTTGATAACTTCCAGCAACACCTTGTATTCCCTATCAATCTTGTCAATTTCCAGACCGGTCAATTGGTAGAGGCGCAGTTCCAGAATCGCATCCACCTGCCGCTCGGTCAGCGCGTAACGACCCGCTTGCAAGCGCGCCTCGCTGCGGATGAGAATGCCCCATTTTTCCACCTGCGGGCGCGACCATTCGAACGCAAGCAGCTTCACCCGCGCTTCGTCGCGTGTTTTGCTGGAGCGAATGATGTGAATGAACTCGTCGAGGTTCGAAAGCGCAATGAGATAACCTTCGAGCAATTCGGCGCGTTCCTCGGCCTTGCGCAATTCAAAGCGCGTGCGGCGTAAAATGACTTCGCGGCGATGCTCAATGTAACACTGGATGATTTGCTTGAGATTGAGCGTCTTCGGCCGGCCATGATCAATCGCGAGCGAATTGGCACTGAACGAAACCTCCAATTGCGTGTGCTGAAAAAGTTTTGCGATGACGACCTTCGGCGTGCCGTCGCGCTTCAATTCGATGACGAGGCGGCAATGTTCGTCCGACTCGTTGCGCATCGCGGAGATTTCCGTGATGACCTTTTCGTTGACCAGGTTTGCGATCTGTTCTTCGAGCGCGGCGCGGTTGACGTTGAACGGAATTTCTGTGATGACGAGCTGCTCGCGGTTGCCCTTCATCTCCTCCACACCGATGCGGCCGCGCAACTTGATGCTGCCCTTGCCGGTCTCAAAATAATTCTTGATGCCCTCGACGCCGCAGATGAAACCGCCCGTCGGAAAGTCCGGGCCTTTGATGGATTTCATCAGCTCCGGAATCGTGATCTCCGGCTTGTCAATCTGCGCACAGATGCCATCAATGACCTCGCCGAGATTGTGCGGTGCCATGTTCGTGGCCATGCCGACCGCGATGCCGGTGCCGCCGTTGACGAGCAGGTTCGGAAAAGCGGCGGGAAAAACGGTGGGCTCGGTGAGACGCTCGTCGTAGTTCGGAACGAAATCCACCGTGTCCTTCTCCATGTCCTGCATCAGCGCCGCGCCGAGATGCGTCAGTCGTGCCTCGGTGTAACGCATCGCCGCCGGCGGATCGTTTTCGACGGAACCGAAATTGCCCTTGCCGTCCACGAGTTTCTCGCGCATTGCCCACGGCTGCGCCATGTGGACGAGCGTCGGATAGATTACCGCTTCACCGTGCGGATGGTAGTTGCCGGAAGTGTCGCCGCAAATTTTCGCGCATTTGATGTGTTTGCGGCCGGGAAACAGCGACAGATTTTCCATCGCGTAAAGGATTCGGCGCTGCGACGGCTTGAGACCATCGCGCACGTCCGGCAGCGCGCGCGAAATGATCACGGACATCGAGTAGTCGAGGAACGAGTTCTTGATCTCGTCTGCAACATTGATCTTGGAAATTTTTTCGCCCTGGGTGTAGGCACCGCCGCTTGGTTGCTGTTGCGGGGACGGTGAAGGTGTCGGTTCAGTTTCGTCTGGCATGGTGCTAAATTCTGGAAAAAGTTTGGGACCTGATTAAACGTCGAGGTTGCGGACGTTCAAGGCGTTGTCTTCGATGAACTGGCGGCGCGGTTCGACTTCGTCACCCATGAGCCGCACGAACATTTCCTCGGCTTCAATCGCATCGGTGAGCTCGATGCGCAGGAGCTTGCGATTGGTCGGATTCATTGTCGTTTCAAAAAGTTCCTTCGCGTCCATTTCACCGAGACCTTTGAAACGATACATTTGAATGCCTTTTTTCCCGACGGCTTTCACACCGTCGAGAATTTCCGGAATCGAAAATAGCGGTGTCGCCGTCGCGCGTTCGCCTTCACCCTCGGTCAGTTCAAACAACGGCTTGTCCTGCGCGGCGTAATGATCCACGGCGAGACCTTTCTTGGATAATTTGCCGAGCAGATCCGAGATGGCTTTACCCTCGAGATGCAGGTCAGAAACTTTCGCACGCCGCGTCGGGCCGTCCTTTTTGCGCGTCTCGGTGTCGCCGTTGAACAGATCGCCGTTCGCCAGCTTAAACGTCTCCAGTTCATCGTTCGTGATGAAATAATGCACGGTGTCGTCGTTGCCGTCGCGCACCTTCGCCATGAATTGCGGCAGCGTCCCGTCCTTCGCGCGCCTCTCGACGTAGTTCGCAAAATCGCCGCCGAGCCGCCTGATGTAAGTCGCGTGCTTGTCGAGCGATTCAAGCAACGTGAGAATTTCCTCCAACTGCTTCGGCGTGAACTCGCGCCCGTCCGCGAGATTTTTCAACCTCACTTCCTCCGTGCCGTTCTGCAAAAGGATCCGGTTCAATTGCACGTCGTCATCAATGTAATCCGTCTTCTTTTTGCGCGTGATGCTGTAAAGCGGCGGCTGTGCGATATACACAAAACCCTGCTTCACAAGCTGCGGCATCTGGCGGTAGAAAAACGTCAATAGCAGCGTACGGATGTGCGAACCATCCACGTCGGCATCGGTCATGATGATGATTTTGTGGTAGCGCAAACGTTCGAGATTGAACGCCCCTTCGCCCTCGCCGTCGCCGATGCCCGTGCCAATGGCCGTGATCATCGTGCGGATTTCGTTGTTCTGAAGAACCTTGTCGAGACGCGCCTTCTCGACGTTAATCAATTTGCCGCGAATCGGTAAAATTGCCTGAAATTTCCGGTCGCGGCCCTGTTTTGCCGAGCCACCGGCGGAATCACCTTCGACAATATAAAGCTCCGTGTTCGCCGGGTCGCGATCCGAACAATCCGCCAGCTTGCCCGGCAAGCCGCCGCCCGTCAGCGCAGATTTGCGAACCGCTTCGCGCGCCTTGCGCGCCGCCTCGCGCGCGCGCGCCGCCGTGAGACCTTTATCAATGATGCGTTTCGCCACCGGCGGATTAGCATCGAAATAAGCCATCAACCCTTCATAGGAAATCGAACCGACAATTTTTTCTACTTCCGGGGAAAGCAATTTCACCTTTGTCTGCGATTCAAATTTCGGATCGCTGTGCTTTACCGAAATCACCGCCGTCAAACCTTCGCGCACATCGTCGCCCGTGATTTGTGGGTCTTTTTCCTTCAGTAACTCATTCGACTTTGCATATTGATTGATCGCGCGCGTAACCGCGCTGCGGAAGCCGGATAAATGCGCGCCGCCATCGGGATTGTGAATTGTGTTCGTATAGCAAAGCACCTGGTCGTTGTAGCTGTCGTTGTATTGCAGCACCACCTCGACGTGGACTTCAATTTCCTTGTCGTCCAGTTTCTCCTTCACCTCCTTGCGGAACGCGATCGGCTTCGGATGCAACGGCTCCTTGCTCTTGTTGAGTTGCTTGACAAATTCCTCAACGCCGTTCTTGTAATAAAATTTTTCCGGTTCGGCCGTCGTCTGGCGTTCATCCGTAAAAATAATTTCCAAGCCCGAATTCAAAAACGCCAGTTCACGCAAACGTTGGGAAATGATGTTCGCCTTGAACTCCGTCGTCTCGCGGAAAATTTCCGGATCTGGCATGAACGTGATCAACGTGCCGGTGCTTTTCGTTTTACCGATGACGTGAAGTTTTTGAACCGTCTTGCCACGTTCAAACTCCATGTGATGCACTTCGCCGCCGCGTGATACTTCCACCTCAAACCATTCGCTCACCGCGTTCACGCATTTCGCACCGACACCATGCGTGCCGCCGGAAAATTTGTATCCGCCCTGGCCGTATTTGCCGCCGGAGTGAAGCGTGGTCAAAACCAGTTCCACACCCGGCAGACCGCTGTCCTTGTTGATGTCCACCGGAATTCCGCGCCCATCGTCCCGGATGGAAATCGAACCGTCCACGTGAATCGTCACCTCGATTTTGTCGCAATGCCCCGCGAGATGTTCGTCCACGGAATTGTCCAAAACCTCGCTCACGCAATGATGCAGCGCGCGCTCATCCGTGCCGCCAATATACATGCCCGGCTTTTTCCGGACCGCCTCCAGCCCTTTCAACTGGCTCAACTTGGAGGCGTCGTAATTGCCATCGGCAATCCTGTCAGGCGACACATTTTTTTCTTCAGACGAATCAGAAATACTCGACATAATGTTTGTGCAATTCCGGCTAAATTTGGGTGCGGCAACGAATGTGAAAATCATATGAAAATCCCCCCGTTTCCACAATGCGAAACTGCGGTTTTTTTGGACGGAAAACACTATTAGTTGTGGCAGTTTTTCCTTGCCAGCCAAACATATAGTATTCATCAAAAAACCTCGGGAGTGTGTATTTGACGCAAATCCAACTCGCTTTTTTCGGCGGCGAACTTTAATTTCAACAGATGGATTCGACTGGAAATAATTTTGCGCACCCCGACCAATTTGCCCGCCGCCACATCGGTCCGAACGCCGCCGAAACCAGCGAGATGCTTGCGCTCCTCGGTCACAAAAATTTGGACGATTTAATTGACACCGCCGTTCCGGAAAAAATCCGGCCCAATAAAAAATTGAATCTACCCGCCGCGCGCAGCGAACACGACGCGCTGGCCGAACTCCGCCGTATCGCCGGTGAAAGCCGGGTGTTCCGCTCATTCATCGGCCAGGGCTATTACGACACGATCACGCCACCCGCCATCCAGCGCAGCGTGCTTGAAAATCCCGGCTGGTATACGCAATATACGCCATATCAGGCCGAGATTTCCCAAGGCCGGCTCGAAGCGCTTTTGAATTTTCAAACGATGGTGAGCGAACTCACTGCGCTCGACATCGCCAACGCTTCGATGCTCGACGAAGCCACCGCCGCCGCCGAAGCCATGACGATGTCGCACCGGCTTAAAGATGACCGCAACGTTTTCTTTATCTCCGAAACCTGCCATCCGCAAACCATTGAAGTCGTCCGCAGCCGCGCCCATGCTTTGGGAATCGAAACCGTCACCGGCCGCCACGAAATTTTTGCATTCAGCGAAAAAGTTTTCGGCGCGCTCGTGCAATATCCCGACACGTTCGGCGCGATCCACGATTTCTCCGGCTTCGCGGAAAAAGCGCACGCCGCCGGCGCGATGCTTACCGTCGCCACGGATTTGCTCGCGTTGACGCTCATCAAACCACCGGGCGAATTTGGCGCAGACATCGCCGTCGGCAGCGCGCAACGTTTTGGCGTGCCGCTCGGCTACGGTGGCCCGCACGCCGCGTTCTTCGCCACGCGCGATGAATTCAAACGCCAGATGCCCGGCCGCATCGTCGGTGTCTCGAAAGATTCGCGCGGCAAACCCGCGTTGCGCCTCGCGCTCGGCACGCGCGAGCAGCACATCCGCCGCGAAAAGGCCACCAGCAACATCTGCACCGCGCAAGCGCTGCTGGCGAACATGGCATCGCTGTATGCCTGCTATCACGGGCCGGAGGGATTGAAGGAAATTGCGCAACGCGTTCACATGCTAACGCAGGCTCTTGCCGCTGGCCTAAAAAAACTTGGTTTTGAAGTAAGCCACGAAGCTAACTTTGACACCATTACCGTCAAGGTTCCAAACACAGCCGTCATAGAACGGAAAGAATCTGTCAAATCATTTGGTTTCTTCAAGGTTTCAAAAGTTGAACAATCCGTCGAAGGGCGACTGTTCAATGTAGTAAAGTCAGCCATCACACACGAAGTTAACTTTCGGTTGGTTGATCTTTATACTGTCGCCACTTCGCTCGACGAAACGACAAGCATCAGTGATGTTGAAGAAATTCTCCAAATCTTCAACGAAGACAAACCAGTCGAATTCAATGTCAGCGAACTATTGCCAACAAATTGGCAATCGGCAATCGGCAATCGGCAATCCAAATTCCTCCAGCACTCCGTCTTCAACCGTTACCACAGCGAGACCGAAATGCTCCGCTATATCAAGCGGCTTGAATCGCGCGATCTTTCGCTCACGGCTTCGATGATTCCGCTCGGTTCTTGCACGATGAAACTGAACGCCGCAGCGGAAATGTTTCCCGTGTCGTGGCCGGAATTCGCGAACATTCACCCGTTCGCGCCGATCAAACAGACGCGCGGTTATCAGAAACTTTTTGATCAGCTCGAAGCTTGGCTCGCGGAAATCACCGGCTTCTCTGGAATTTCTTTGCAGCCCAATGCTGGTTCGCAGGGCGAATACGCCGGGCTGCTCGTCATCCGCGCATATCACGGATCGCGTGGTGATGCGCCTCGCAATGTCTGCCTCATCCCGACTTCCGCGCATGGTACGAATCCCGCCAGTGCCGTCATGGCCGGAATGAAAGTCGTCGCTGTCGCGTGCGACACGAATGGCAACATTGACGTGGCCGACCTGCGCGCCAAGGCCGAGGCGAACAAAAATGATCTCGCGTGCTTGATGATCACATATCCGAGCACGCACGGCGTGTTCGAGGAAACGATTCGCGAGATTTGCGACATCATTCACGCGAATGGCGGACAGGTTTACATGGACGGAGCGAACATGAACGCGCAGGTCGGCTTGACCAGCCCCGGCTTCATAGGCGCGGATGTGTGCCATTTGAATTTGCATAAGACGTTTTGCATTCCGCACGGTGGTGGCGGCCCGGGTGTCGGACCGATTGGTGTGGCGGAACATCTCGTGGATTTTTTGCCCGGCCATTCCGTTGTGAATCTCGGCGGCGAGAGCCCGATTGGAGCAGTCGCCGCTGCGCCGTGGGGCAGCGCGGGCATTCTGCCGATCTCGTGGATGTATATCGCCATGATGGGCGCGGACGGACTGACCGAGGCGACGAAATATGCCATCCTCAACGCGAACTATATCGCCAAGCGGCTGGAGAATTATTTTCCGACGCTTTATCGCGGTCACGGCAGTCTCGTCGCGCACGAGTGCATTCTAGATTTGCGCCAGTTCAAGAGCGTCACCGTCGAGGACGTGGCGAAGCGGCTGATAGATTACGGCTTTCACGCGCCGACGATTTCGTGGCCAGTGCCCGGCACAATGATGGTCGAGCCGACCGAGAGCGAATCGAAATTTGAGCTGGATCGTTTTTGCGACGCGATGATTTCCATTCATGCGGAAATTCAAGCCGTCGAGTCCGGCGCAGCGGACGTGAAAAATAATCTGCTCAAAAACGCCCCGCATACGGCGGACATGATTGCGTCGGACAATTGGAACAACCCTTACTCGCGCGAACAGGCGGCGTTCCCGGCGAAAAATTTGCTCGAGTACAAATTCTGGCCGCATGTCAGCCGCGTGGACAACGTCTTCGGCGACCGCAACCCAGTCTGCTCGTGTGCGGGGATGGAGGATTACACGGGTTGAACCGCAGATTATGCTGATGAACGCAGATTTTCAGACACTAAAATAAATCTGAAAATTTATTTACAATATGACAAACTTTTTGAAGATACGATTGGGTAGAACGGTTTGGAGTAAATTCCACTTGGCGATTCCATCCGTAAACCGGATCAAGACACGCTTTCGTGTTGATTGAGGGTTGGGAGCCGAACAAAAATATATTGCCGCGCCTGAAACTTGTGCGACGGTTTTTGCGTCTGGAATGATATGCTGAAACCGCTTTCAGAGCAGAGCTGGAATTACGAAACGGCGGCGCACTTGCTGAACCGCGCTGGTTTCGGCGGGTCGCCGTCGGAAATCGAAAGGCTCGCCGGCCTCGGGCCGGACCAGGCCATTTCCTTTCTGATTGATTATGAAATAATTCCAGATCCGACGCTGGATCCTGATTGGGCGAAGCCCGACCCTGAACGGATGAGAAAAATCCGCGACGTGAACCAGCACGGGACGCCGGATGAAAAAAAGCAGATGCAGCAGGAGGAAGGCAAACTTCAGCGCGAATGGATGATGGAATTGCGCGGCTGGTGGCTTCAGCGCATGGTCCGGGGGCCGCGACCGTTTCAGGAGAAGATGGTTTTGTTCTGGCACGGTCATTTCGCCACGAGCGTGGACAAAGTGCGCGACGCTTATTTCATGTGGCGGCAGAATGAGCTGTTCCGCCGGCTTGCGACCGGCAACTGGCAGGAACTGCTCACGGACGAGGGCAAAGACCCGGCGATGCTCATCTGGCTCGATCAGGCGCAAAGCCGCAAGGAGCATCCGAACGAAAATTTTGCGCGCGAAGTCATGGAACTGTTCGCGCTGGGCGAAGGCCATTATACCGAGCACGACATCACGGAAGGCGCGCGCGCATTGACCGGCTGGTCGCTGGAGCGCATTGACCAACAATACGTTTATCGCCCGCGCATCCACGACGATGGCGAGAAAACTTTTCTAGGTCGCACGGGAAACCTCGACGGCGACGATGTCATCGCGCAAATCGTCGCGCAGCCGCAGGCCGCAAAATTCATCACGGCGAAACTGTGGAATTATTTCGCGGGACAGATGCCGGATGAAAAATTCAACGACGCGCTCGCCGCCGTTTTTCGCGCGAACGGCAATAATTTCAAGCCGTTCCTCCGCGTCATGTTCCGCAGCGGGGAATTTTACGGCGACGACATCGTGCGCAACCAGGTCAAAAGCCCGGTGCAATGGCTTGTCAGCAGCGTGCGGATGCTTGAATCCGATTTGCCGCCGACGATTGTGGGCTGGGGAATGTTGCGCCAGCTCGGACAGGATTTGTTCGCGCCGCCGAACGTCAAAGGCTGGGACGGCGGCATCACTTGGATCACGACGAACACTTTGCTTGCGCGTTACAACGACGCCGATACGCTCGTGCGCGGCACGATTCCACCGCTCGCCGCCGGGGATTTTGCGGGTAAGGGCGGTGCGAACGGTCAAAAGGCCGAACAGATGTTGCAGCGCGTCCGCATGGGCGGCGTGAACGTGGAAAAGATTTTGACGCCGGAGGAGCGCGCGGACAAGGACCTACTCGTGACCTCGCTGGAAAAGCGGCTGTTGCAGGCATCGCTCAAGGGCGGGCAGGAACTGGCGTTAAGCGAATTTCTCAATTCAAAGGAAAAATTAAGTGACGCGGACATTCTCACGGTCATCCGGCTCGTGATGTCCACGCCCGAATATCAAGTCACATAAATTTATGAAAAATGAAATCACACTCCAGACCCGCCGCCAGTTTCTGCGGACGACCGTGCTCGGCAGCGCCGTGTCGTGGACCGTCCCCGCATTTCTCGCGAATACATTCGCCGCGCTGCAAGCCGACGCCGCAGATTCCGCCACACAAATCGTCACCGGCAAGGACTCGACCATTCTCGTCGTGCTGCAAATGGCCGGCGGCAACGACGGCCTGAACACTGTTGTGCCTTACGCGAATGATTTCTACCACAACGCGCGCCCAAAAATCGGATTGCCGGCGGAAAAAGTTTTGGTGGTGAACGACGACATCGGTTTTCACGGTGCCCTGACCGGATTCAAGAATCTTTACGACTCCGGCAACCTTGCCGTCGTGCAGGGCGTCGGTTATCCGAACCCGAACCGCTCGCATTTTCGTTCGACGGAAATCTGGCAGACCGCCAGCGACTCGGAGAAGATTGAAAAATACGGCTGGCTCGGGCGTTACTTTGACAACGCCTGTTCCGGTGCCGACCCGACCGTTGGTGTGACGATTGGCAGCCAGTTGCCGGAAGCGTTTTTTGCGAAGACGCCAAAGGGAATTTGTTTCAACAATCCGCAGAGTTACCGCTTCATGGCCAACGGCGAGGCGACTGAAGAATCTTACAAAAAGTTGAACGAGCTGGAGATGTCCAGTCCCGTGCCCGACGACAATTCCGGCGGCAGCATCGCGATGTTGCCCGCCGGAATGCCGATGACGGGCGGCAAGGCGGTAGATTTCATTTCGCGCACCGCGCTCGACGCGCAGATGAGTTCCGACCAGGTCCGCGCCGTTGCCGCGCGCGTGCAGAATCTGGCGACGTATCCCGGATCGGTTCTCGGCAATTCCCTCAAGCTCGTCGCCAAGCTCATCGGCGGCGGATTGCCCACGCGGGTTTATTACGTTTCGCAAGGCGGTTACGACACGCACACGAACCAGGCCGCCACGCAGCAGCGCCTGCTGCAAGACCTCGGCGATTCGACGAAAGCGTTCGTGGACGACATGAAGGCGCAAGACAACATGCAGCGCGTGCTCGTGATGACCTTCAGTGAATTCGGCCGACGCGTCGCCGAAAACGCCAATGGCGGCACCGATCACGGCGCGGCGGCACCGATGTTCTTCGTCGGCAGCAAAGTTAAGGCCGGATTGCTCGGTAGATATCCGAGCCTCGCGCCGCAGGATTTGTTCGAAGGCGACATCAAATACAACGTGGATTTTCGCAACGTCTATGCCAGTGTTTTGGAAAACTGGCTCAAAACAAAAAGCGCGCCGATTCTTGGAAGACGGTTCGAGCCGCTGCCGTTGGTTTAAGCAGCAGTTGTAAAATCCGGTTCATCAGGCTGCCAATTTACGCGCGGATCAATTTCGCGACTGCCGCGTGGGCGAATACCACATCGGGATCGCGTTGCAATGCTTCGTCGTAATGTTGAGAGAATCCTTCGCCGCCCAACGTCGGCACCAGCATTGTTCTGGCGCGTGACACCAAAGCGTCCGCGGCGGCCATCGTCAATGGTGCTTTCGCATCCAGCGTTTCATCCATCGCGGCGATGAGTTGCGACACCGGCCTCAACCACGCAAACCACGAATCGTTGGTGAGCAGTTGCAGGAACTGATATGGCGACTGGATTTTTCCGAACGTCTGTTCGTAGCCGGTGCGTTCGGATTCCAGCAATGCTTTATGCAGGCGGAGCAGCGCGTCGCGCAATTCCGTCAGATGTTGCCGGACGCCTGCGCGTTCCGGTTCGGGTTGGAGAGGCAATTCACTTTTCACGTTGCGTTGCAGCATATAATCCATTTGCTGCGCGGCAAGCAGACTTTAATTTTTCGGCGGCGCGGTGCTTTTGCGTTCGATGAGTTCGGCCGGCAGGCGCTTCGACTGGAAAGGCTCGCCACGGATTAAATTCATCATCGTTTCCACGGCGGCGATGCCGAGGCGGAATTTCGGCTGCCGCACCGTCGTCAACGGCACGCGGAAATGCTCCGTCAGCAAAATGTTCCCGAAGCCGACAATGGAAATGTCGTCGGGGATTTTCAATCCTTGCAAGAGCAGCGCGTCCGCGCAACCGATGGCTACAAGGTCGCTCACGGCTTGAACGGCGGTCGCTTTGCACCCTTCGTTGAGCATTTGCAGCGCAGCCTTTGTGCCGTCTTCAATGGTGTTGCCGGCTTGAAAAACCAGCTTGTCGTCCACGTCCAATCCGGCTTCGCGGAGTGCGCGGCGGTAGCCGTTGAATCGTTCGTGTGCCCACGGGGCTGCGGATGGCCCGGTGAGATACGCGATGCGCTTGTGGCCGAGCTTCAGCAGATATTGCGTCGCGTTGTAGCTGCCGATGAGTTCTTCGACTTCGATGCTGGGAAACGATTTGCAAAATGGGGCGGGCGTGCCGAGCAAAACCGTCGGTGTTTTGCGCGCGATGATTTCCTGGTAAATCCGCGCCTCGGCCTCGAAACGATAAACCGGCGAGATGAACAGCCCGTCCACGCGCCGCGAGAGCATCCGGCGGATGCAAATCTCCTCTCGTTCCGGCTTGTTGAGCGTGTGCGTGAGCAAAACGTCGTAGCCCAGTTCGTGTGCGCGCTCTTCAATCGCAAAAACGATGCGCGCGTAAATCGGGTTCGTGCTGGACGGGATGACTAGGCCGAAAAGCTTTGTCGTTTTCGTCCGCAAGCCTTGCGCGCTGGAATCGGGCACATAACCCATTTGTTGTGCGAGCGCCTTGATGCGCGCTTTTGTGGCGGCGGAAACATCCGGCTCGTCGCGCAATGCTTTCGAGACGGTCATCACCGAGACGCCGATGTGCTGGGCAATGTCTTTGAGCCGGACCATGTGAATCAGAGATAAGCTCCGCGCCATTGCAATTTGTGGCGCAACGCTTCCAAAAATGAATTGTCCGCTAGGTGCATCAGGCGGATGGTGCGCCGGCTGCGGCGGATGATTACTTCGTCACCCGCGTCGAGTCCGGCGATGATTTGTCCGTCCGCGCTCAAAATTGTCGCGGGCAGCGGGCTGATGGCTTTCACGGAAATTTTTGAGGCCAGCGGCAAAATGATTGAGCGGTTTGAAAGCGCGTGTGGACAAATCGGCGTCATCACAAAAACTTCCGCCGTCGGCAAAACCACCGCGCCACCTGCGGCGAGCGAATAGGCCGTCGAGCCGGTCGGTGAGCTGATAATCAACCCGTCGCAGCGGTAACGCGTGATGAGTTGGCCATCCACGCTCACGTCAAGCGCGATGAGCCGCGAGACTGCGCCACGGCCGACCACGAAGTCGTTGAGCGCCGCTGCTTGAATTTTCCCCCCGTCGCAGACGCCGCCCGCCTCGATCAAGGCGCGCGATTCAAATTTGAATTCGCCGCGCCAGATCTGTTTCAGCGCGTCCGCGAGTTCGCCGGAAGGCACGCCGGTGAGAAAACCGAGGCCGCCGATGTTGACGCCGAGAATCGGCGTGGGCGAACCGGCGATTTCGCGCGCAACGCCGAGCATCGTGCCGTCGCCGCCGAAAACCAGAAGCAAGTCCACTTCGCGCGCGAGCGACGCGGCGTCGCCGCCGGCGAAGGCCTTGCGACCGGCGCGCTGGATAAGCCGCTCGGCCATGCGGATGATTTCGGCGCACGCGGCCTTCTCAGGATTGCCGATGAGTCCGATGCGTTTGATTTTGTCAGCTTGTTTTTTCAATCAGCGCCAAAAATTCTTTGTTACCCGCCGGGCCGAGCAGCGGCGATTCGACCGCACCATGCCAGTCCAAATTGTCTTGCGCGGCAACAAATTGTTCCAATTCTTTCAACACCCGTTCATGGATGGCCGGATCACTGATGACGCCGCGGCCTTTGTCCACTTCCATTTTGCCCGCCTCAAACTGTGGTTTGACCAGCGCGACAATTTTGCCGTCTGTTTTCAATAATGCAATCGCGGTCGGCAGAATTTTTTTTAGCGAAATGAACGAACAATCAATCACAGCGAGGTCGGCGGACGTGAACGGTTGCGGCATTTTTTCAATGGTCAAATGACGCGCGTTGGTTTTTTCCATGATGACGACGCGTTTTTCGCGCCGCAGTTTCCACGCAAGCTGCCCCTGGCCAACGTCCACGGCAAAAACTTTTGCCGCGCCGTTTTGCAAAAGGCAATCGGTGAAACCGCCGGTGGACGCGCCGAGATCAAGCGCGGTGAGTCCGGCGACGTCGAGTTTGAAGTGGAGCAGGGCGTGTTCGAGTTTGTGCCCGCCACGGCTGACGTATTTTTCCGGCGCGTCCAAAGTTAGCACGTCGTCGGGTTTAATCCGGTCGCTGGCCTTGCGCGCGAGCCGGGCATTGATGCGGATCTGTCCGGCGAGGATGGCGCGTTTGGCCTTTTCACGGCTATCACAAAGGCCGCGTTCAACCAAAGCCTGGTCGAGGCGAATCATGGATTATTCCGCAGAAATTACGGATGTCACAATCGGCTGCCACTGGTGTAGACGCGGTTCTGCACTTCCCTGAAGCTGTGAAGGAAAAGATTGTTTTCGGCCACCGTTTTTTCCACGAGTTGCTTGAGCAGAAACATTTCAGAGCTGCTGATGACGGCGTGAACGCTGTATTTGAAGCTTTCCATGGGCGAGAGGGTTTGGAACGAATCGCCGAGCAAAAAAACGGTGGCTTGACGGCGCTGGTTGACGGGCATGTTTTGCAGCGCCAGAAGCGTGAGGTTTTCCTCAAGGTTGTTGGCGGCAAAAAGTTCCTCGACAATGACGACCTGATAATGAACCTGGCCGAAACGCACGAGGAAATCGCTGTGAGTGGCGGCCGTGTGGACTTTGTAACCCAGCTCGCGGAGCGCTGTTTGGGCAATTTCAAGCCATTCCGGCGTGGAAAAGGCGATCAAGGCCGGCCGGTCTTCGGTGCTGACAAAATCGAATGATCCAGTCATGGTTATCTAATTTTAAGCATTGGTGGTGCCGCCGTCGCGCCGGCTTTCATCCGCAATGAACCGGCGGTATTGGTCAGCTCGCCGCGGGATTTTTTTATGTTATCAATGCCACGCGCAACCACGCTGCGCTTGCTGCAGTAGTGCAGGGCGGTTTCTTCGGTGATGAAGCCTTGTTCGTACGCCTCAAGGCAGGCGTGGTCAAAAGTGCGCCAGCCGAAGGGATAGCTGGCTTCGATGATTTCGTAAAAAGTTTTGCCCTCGGTTTCGCCGAGGCGGACGGTTTCTTGCGTGCGGAGATTGCTGCCCATGATTTCCAACAGCGCCAGACGTCCGCCGCCAATCTGCGGCGCAAGCCGCTGGCTGACAATCCAACGAAGCGTGTCGGACAGACGGATGCGAATCTGCTCCTGTTCCTCCGGGTCAAACATGCCCAGAATGCGGTTGATGGTTTCACCCGCATTGATTGTATGCAGCGTGCTCAACACGAGGTGGCCGGTTTCCGCCGCGCTCAGGGCGATTTTCACCGTGTCGCGGTCGCGCATTTCGCCGACGAGAATCACTTTCGGCGCCTGGCGCAACGCGGCGCGCAGACCGTTGGCGTAACTGTCAAAGTCAATGCCCAGTTCGCGTTGGTTGAACGTCGCAGTTTTGTGCGGATGCACATATTCCACCGGGTCTTCCAGCGTGACGATGTGAACAGGCTTGGATTCGTTGATTTCGTTGAGGATGGCGGCCAGCGACGTGGATTTGCCTGAACCGGTCGAGCCGGTGACCAGCACCATGCCGGTTTTTTCCTTGGGAATTTCTTTGAAAACCTCCTGGAATTTTAATTGTTCCAGCGTGGGAATGGCCGTGTTGAGCTGGCGGCAGACGATGGAATAGTTTCCGCGCTGGGCAAAAATATTGACGCGGAAACGCGCCTGATCCGCGAGCGCGTAGGAAGCGTCACAGGAACCGTGGCGCAACAAATCCTCAATCTGCCAGAGATTGTCGCCGATGATGTTCTGCGCGATGGTTTCAATCTGGAACGGCGTGAGCTTTTCAATCGGCGGATCCAGCACGACGGGCTTGAGTTCGCCGTAGGCTTCAACCTGTGGCGGGCGTCCCACCGTGAACAAAACATCGGAAACTTCCGGCTGCGAGGCCAGCGTTGTCAGCAAAATCTGATCCAGTTCAGGTCGCCGCATAAATCAAAAATCAAGTTTCATCGTCATCCGGCGGATGCGCAAGGAGTCCGCGGAATTTTTTCTTGTCCAGTGCCTTGTCGTAGCCGTCTTCCGGCGAGATCCGCTTCATGCGGACGTGTTCCATGATGTGATCGTCGAGCGGCTGGTTGCCGGTTTTTTTGCCAACCTGAATCATGCCGTGAATCTGGTGCGTTTTGCCTTCACGCACAAGGTTGGCGATGGCGGTGTTGAACACCAAAACTTCAAATGCCGCGATGCGACCCTTTTTGTCGCTGCGCTTGAATAGCGTCTGCGCCACGATGCCTTTCAGGGCTTCGGAAAGGGTCTGCCGGATTTTGTTTTGCTGGTCGGCGGGGAAAACGTCAATGATGCGGTCAACTGTCTTGGACGCGCTCTGCGTATGCAATGTGCCGAAAACCAGATGCCCGGTCGCGGCGGCGGTGATGGCCAGTTCAATCGTTTCCAGATCGCGCATTTCGCCGACGAGGATGATGTCCGGGTCTTCGCGCAAGGCGCCGCGCAAAGCGGCCGCAAATGATTTCGTGTGGACGCCGACTTCACGGTGGTTCACCAGGCAGTTTTTACTTTCGTGGACAAATTCAATCGGGTCTTCAACGGTGATGATGTGTTCTTTGCGGTTGCGGTTCGCATAGTCCATCATCGCGGCGAGCGTCGTGGATTTGCCGGAGCCGGTTGGCCCGGTAATGACGACGAGTCCGCGATGCAACATGGCGAATTTTTTCAACACGGCCGGCAGTGGCGATTCGAGTTTCTCGAAATCTTCAAACGAAAGCACGCGGCTGGGAATCTGGCGAAACACCGCGCAGACGCCATTTTTCTCATTGAAAAAATTCACGCGGAAACGCGAGATTTTCGGGATCTCGTAGCCGAAGTCCACGTCGCCCGTTTCCTCGAACTGTTTGATTTTGTAATCCGGCGCGATTTCGTAGAGCATCTGCTTGAGTGAATCGGCTTCCAGCGGCGGATAATCCACGCGCTGCATTTCTCCATGGATGCGCAGCATCGGCGGGTTGCCGGAAGACATGTGTAAATCGGACGCCTTCTGCTCAAACATCAGATTAAAAAAAGCATCAATTTTAGCCATAAGTTCCTTACTGTCGCAAAAATCCTAGCTATTGTCGCGCCAAACGCAAGCCATGAAACCACCTGCCAGCATCATCCACCGTGAAATTGAAAAATGCGGCGTTATGTCTTTCGCCCGGTTCATGGAAATCGCACTCTACTGTCCTGAATCTGGATATTATGAAACGCAAAAGGACAGTGCTGGCCGGCGGGGCGATTTTTACACCAGTGTCAGCACCGGCGAACTTTTTGGCCAGCTGCTTGCGTTCCAATTTGCCGGATGGCTGGAAGAATTGCGAATTTCAAATTGCGAATTTCAAATTGCCGAAGCAGGCGCGCACGACGGCAAACTCGCCAATGACATTTTGAACTGGCTGCAATTGAATCGTCCGAAACTTTTCGGACAAATTGAATATTGTCTCATCGAGCCGTCCGGCTTCCGGCAGGAATGGCAAAAAGAAACACTAAAGCAATTCGCTCCGCGCGTCCGCTGGTTCACCGATTTTGAAAACTTAAAACTTAAAACTAAAAACTCAAAACTGAACGGAATCATTTTCAGCAATGAGCTCCTCGACGCCATGCCCGTCCGCCGTTTCGGTTGGGATGCAAAAAATAAAAAATGGTTCGAGTGGGGTGTCACCGTTGCTGGAGAAAAATTTGTCTGGGCAAAAATCGAGGATTCAGGATTCAGGATTCAGGATTCAGAATTAGAATCCGTTTTGCCTGACAATTACACCATTGAAACTTCTCCTGCTGCCGGAAGCTGGTGGCGCGAAGCTGCGGGAATTTTGGAGCGAGGAAAATTGATCGCGATTGATTATGGCCTTACCGCCGCCGAACAGTTTTCACCCGCGCGCACGAATGGCACGCTTCGCGCCTATTTTCGGCATCGCGCCAGCAACGATCTTTTGGCCAACATCGGCGAACAGGATTTGACTGCGCACATCGATTTTTCCACCATCCAAAAAGCTGGGGAAGAAGCCGGGTTGGAAACAGTTTTTTTTTCCACCCAAACGAAATTCCTGACGCAGATTCTGGAAAAAACTTTGCCGGGAAAAATATTTGGCGAGTGGACTTCTGCGCGCACGCGACAATTTCAAACCCTCACGCATCCGGAACATCTGGGTGGAGCTTTCCGCGTTTTGGTTCAGTCGCGCTGAAGTTCGTGATTCAAAATCGAAAGGCAATAAACCGCCGCCGTTTCGACGCGCAAAACCAGTTGGCCAAGCGAAATCGGCAGTGCGCCTGAACTTTGAATCATCTTCAATTCGTCCAGGGTGAAATCGCCTTCCGATCCGATCCAAACCCCGACATTTTGCGGCAAACGTCCGTGCTTCGCTGCAAACTCGTGCAAAACTTCGTGCAGATGACGGCGTTCCTTTTGTAAGGAACCGACGAGCGACAAATCAAATCTTTCCTTGCGCACGAGAAATTGTTCAATCGTCATCGGTGCTTCGACTTTCGGCAGCCGCGCCGCGCCGCATTGTTTGATCGCTTCAATCGCCACATTCTGCCACTTGGCGCGTTTGTTCTCTGCGTCCTCGTCGTCGAGTTGCGTCACCACGCGTTCGGACAGAATTGGGACGATTCTTCGTGCGCCCAGTTCAACGGATTTCTGGATGATGCTTTCGATGATTTTCCCCTTCGGCACGGCTTGCAGTAGCGTGATGAAGCAGGGCGGCGCGGGAACAAAATTTTTCAGCGACACCGAAAGCGTGACGACATTGCGCCCGCAATCCTTGACCGCGCACATCAGTTCATTTCCGATGCCGTCCAGAACCGTGACAAGTTCGCCGCGTTTCAAGCGCAGGACATGCAACGCGTGGTGCGCTTCTCGTCCATCTAGCCGGAGCGACTCGCCGGCGCAGCGTTCGGGCGGCAGATAGAAACGGTGCATGGTTCACTTAAAAAACTTTTTGGCCTTCTCAAAAAATCCCTGCGCGAGCGGGGCTTCCCTGCCGTCGCACAACGCGGCGAATTCCTGTAACTTGGCTTTCTGATCGTGGTTCAACCGCGTCGGCACTTCCACTTGCACACGCACATGCAAATCGCCGTGGCCGTAGCCCTGCAGATTTTTCACGCCCCTGCCTTTGACGCGAAACGTCGCGTTCGGTTGCGTGCCGGCGGGGATTTTCACCATCGCTTTGCCTTCGAGTGTCGGCACCTCGATCTCCGTGCCGAGCGTGGCTTGGATGAAACTTACGGGAACCTCGCAAAGCAAATCGTCACCGTCGCGTTTGAAAATCTCGTGTTCCTTGACATGCAAGACAACGTAAAGATCACCCGACGGCCCGCCGCGAAAACCCGCCTCGCCGTTGCCCGACGAACGCAGGCGCGAACCGGCATCCACGCCCGGCGGAATCCGCAATTTGATTTTTGAACTGCGCTGGTGCTTTCCATTCCCGTGGCAGGTTTTGCAAGGCTTCTCCAAAATGCGCCCCGCGCCCTTGCAATGCGGGCACGTCTGCGCGATGCTGAAAATTCCGCGCGACATCAACACCTGCCCGCGCCCGCCGCACGTCGCGCACGTCTTTAATTTTGAACCCGCTTCCGCGCCGGAACCGTGGCACGTTTCGCACTTGTCGAGCTTGGCGACGGAAATTTCCTTTTCGCAACCGAGCGCCGCCTCTTCGAGCGAGATTTCCAGATCGAAACGCAAATCGTCGCCACGCTGCGGTTGCGACGGGTCTTGTTGTCCGCCGCCGAAAAGATTTTCAAAAATGCCGCTGCCCGTCGCGCCGCCGAACACTTCGCGAAAAATGTCGAATGGATCATGAAAGCCGCCGGCATTGCTGCGGGCGCGGTGGCGCGGATCGAACGCCGCGTGGCCGTGCTGGTCGTAGGCGGCGCGTTTCTGCGGGTCGCTCAAGACCTCGTAAGCCTCGCCAAGTTCCTTGAATTTTTCCTCTGCCGCGTGGTCGCCCGGATTTTTGTCCGGATGATGTTTCACGGCCAGCTTGCGGTAAGTTTTTTTGATCTCCTCAAAAGAGACTTCGCGGCTGACTTCCAGGACTTCGTAATAATCGCGTTTGGCCATTTCAATCCACCTTCCAAAAGTGGGCGCAAAACTTAAGGAAATGCGCGCAAATGGCAAGGTTTATTGGCTGGATGTTTGACATAATTCCGTCGAGCCACTGACACTAGCCCAGCCTTTCAATACTGGGCTACCAGCAAAAGAATTGATTTGATTGAAGGCATTCTGAATTTATTGTTGTCGCAATCTTTGTTTGTCCTTCGAGCAATCCGTTTTCGAGAACGGGAAACATTTTTCGCACTGATTTTGTGAGCGGAAATGATGCGATAGCTGGGTTCGCCGATTTCCGTTTCGCGCCATGTAACGCAGACCTCCAGTAGTTGTCCCTGATTGTCCAACCCGAAGTTAACCCAACGTTCCTCGGATTTACTGTGTTTGTGGTCTGGATGAATCACAGATTCTCCATCTCGAAAAGTAATTGCCGCGTCTCGAAAGTTGACGTTGTGGTCTTCTATATTCTTGGTTTCTTTTTTCGAGTCCCACTCAAAATGCCAGCGTTTATATTCAAAAAATACGTCCATAGACATGAAGGTTCAAAGTGCTTACTTTGCTTCCGCTCATTCGGTTTGAGTAATCCCATTGTTAATTTGATGCCAGCAAGATTTCCGGCTCAACCCACTTGTTGTGTTCCTTGATGAGGTCAACGAGCCGTTCCACCGCCTCGGCTTCGGGAATGTTGAACTTGATGGGCGTCTTGCCGACGTAAAGGTTGATCTTGTTCGGCGCGCCACCCACATAGCCGAAATCCGCGTCCGCCATTTCGCCTGGCCCGTTCACGATACAACCCATGATGGCAATCTTCACGCCCTTGAGATGTTCCGTGCGTGTCTTGATACGCGCCGTCACCGTTTGCAAATTGAACAGCGTGCGTCCGCAACTCGGACACGCAACGTAATCCGTTTTGAAACTGCGGCAACCCGCCGCCTGCAAAATGTTATAGGCCAAGCGCAAGCTTTGGCCGCCGCCGGATTCACCACGCACCAGAATCGCATCGCCGATACCGTCCGCCAGCAGTGAACCGATGACAACCGACGCCCGGAGCAAGGCGATCTTGGGTTCGTTTGGCAAAATTTCAAAATTGATGCAATCCTTGAGCAGAACCGGATTGCTGCGACCAAGCCGTTTCAATTTCGCCGCCAGCAAACGAAACGCGGTGATGGCCGGCAGATTCACGCCATCTTTGACGGTGACAAGTTGCGTGTCGCAATTGATCTCCAAATCCTGCGTCGGGTCAATTTCCGCGACGTTCAAATCTTCGTAAATCGCCTCCGGCTTCACGTCGTCTTTCGGACGAATCTTCGGCGCGACCTTGTCCCAAGTCCCGCGCGTGACGACGACGCGGATGAGTTGTTCGCCGCCGCATTTGGTTTGTTCATTCAGCTCAATTTCCGGCGTTTCACGTTTCTCAAAATGGAATGGGTCGAATGGAAAACCAGTTTCCGCGACTTTGACTTTTAAATTTGAGAGAATCGAAATCTGTGCGAGCAAATCGGTGCATACTTCAATTTCGCGCGGAGAATCTTCCGTGAGCGAAACGCGAATCGTGTCGCCGAGGCCGTCGCACAACAGCGAGCCGATGCCGATGGCGGATTTGATGCGTCCGTCTTCGCCTTCGCCGGCTTCGGTCACACCAAGGTGGATCGGATAATTCCAATCTGCGCCTTCCTGTTCCAACCGCGCAACGAGCAGGCGATAGCACTCGATCATCACCTTCGGATTGGACGACTTCATCGAGAATTTGAAATCATGGAAGTCATGCTTGCGGCAGATGCGGGCAAATTCCAGCGCGCTCTCCACCATGCCGAGCGGCGTGTCGCCGTAACGATTCATAATCCGGTCAGAAAGTGAGCCGTGATTTGTGCCGATGCGCAGGCAGCGTTTCAGTTTTTTTGCTTCGAGCACGAGCGGCGTGAATTTTTCCTCGATGCGTTTCAACTCGGCGGCGTATTGTTCGTCGGTGTATTCCTTCGTGGCAAATTTTTTCGAGTCGGCGTAGTTGCCGGGATTGACGCGAACGACTTCGACCCACTTGACGGCTTCCATCGCAGCTTCGGGCTTGAAATGGATGTCGGCGACAATCGGCACGAGGCAATCTTGCGCGCGCAATTCCCGGACGATGTTCTGCAAATTCGCCGCGTCCTTCACGGTCGGCGCAGTGATGCGCACGAGCTGGCAACCGATGGCGACGAGTTCGAGCGTTTGCTTCACGGACAACGCCGTGTCCATCGTGTCGCACGTCAGCATGGACTGCTTCACGACGGGATGATCGCCGCCGATGATGACGCCGCCGTTTTTCGGATCGCCAATGACAATTTCGCGGGTTTTTCGGCGGTGATAAAAAAATGGAGATTCGCAGTAGTGCATTGGAAATTATTTGCCCGGCGCAAATACAATCGGCTGCTCGCGATCAGCCTGTGCGCTACGCAACCAGTCGCCGGTGTCAAAGAATGCGATGTAAAGCATGAAGCCGATGAGCAGCACGGCGAAACCGCTCTGGATGCTGTTCAAAAGTCCGGCGCTGACCGGACGACGGCGGACGGCTTCGATGAGTGACAACGTGATGTGTCCGCCGTCGAGCACCGGCAACGGCAATAGGTTAAGCAACGCGAGATTGACATTCAAAATCACGCTGAACCAAAGCACCCGCCGCCAGCCGTCTTCGTCTTCAAACAGATTGCTGTAAACGCGAATGATCATCACCGCGCCGCCGAGTTGCTGGACGCCGATTTCACCTTTGTGCGAAAACAACGCACCGAGAGTATTTGCAATCTGTCCGACGCTATCCTGGATTTGTTCCAGCGGACTGGGATGAGCGAGGGCGACATTCGTGTCACTCAACCATGACATGATGCCCACCAACGGCATGGTGTTTGTCGGCAGCAACGGTTTGACGGCTAGCAGCGTGCGGTCGATCCGTTCGTAGCCGCGGCGGATGGTGAGCGTGAGCGGTTTGACAACGCTGTTGCTCATCTCTTTTTGTGTGTAATCCACGGCATCGGAACTGTAAATTTTTTCGCCGTTCAATGCGACAACTTCATCACCGGCCATTAATCCGGCAATCGCCGCCGGACTGTTCGTGGCCACTTCAAAAATGATCGCCTTGCTCGCCGAGGAAATGAGAATCTGGCGGAGTGCCTTGCGTTCATACCACTTTGTCGAACGATGGAATGGGACAGCGTAAGCCGTTGCTTCCTTGCCGTCGCGAAGATACTTGATGGCGATGTTCGTGCCAGTGCTGGTGACGATGCGCCACATCACGCTGTCGGACGAGGTGGGCGCGAAGTGATGAACCGGATGTCCATCCACTTCCAGAATCGTGTCGCCGGGACGCAGACCCGCTTGCCACGCCGGAGCCGGCTTTCCATTTGCATCCGTCGGGATAACCCAACCAATCGTCGTCGTGTTGTCGGCTTCCGTCGTGGGTTTGCCGACGCCCCAGACAAGGAAGGCAAACGCAATCGCCAGCAGAAAACTGAACAGCGGCCCGGCAAACGCCACGATGATTTTGTCGAGCGGTGAAACATTCGGCAGCGGCTCGGCAGCTTCTTCACTTTTGCCTTCGATGGCCTCCATCGTGGCCATCTGCGGCAGTGCGACGTAGCCGCCCGCTGGAATCCAGCCGAGCGCGTATTCGACGCCACCGATTTTCTTTTTCCAAACCGGTTTGCCGAACCAGATGGCGAAGCGGTCAACTTTCAGTCCGCGCCATTTTGCCGCGAGAAAATGGCCGAGTTCGTGAACGCCAATCAACAGGTTGAAAAGCAATACGACTTCCAGCGCGATAAAAATGTGACGTAAAATGGTCATGTAAAATTAGTCCGTAAGATTATAGCAGCGAAAAACCTTTCCGCCATTTCAAATTGCGGCGGCTTTGCGTGCCCAATTGTCAGCCTCCAAAATTTGTTCCAATGTCGGATGCAAAACAGTTTTGTGCGCGCCTAGCGTGCAGCGCACCGTTTCGGTGATTTGCGGAAAGTTGATTTTGCGGTTCACGAATGCTTCGACCGCGACTTCATTTGCCGCGTTCAACACGGCGGGCAATGTGCCGCCAATTTCACCTGCGCGCCGCGCCAGTTCAATCGCGGGAAACCGCTCCACGTCCGGTTCTTCAAAAGTCAGGCTGCCGATTTTCGGAAAACTTGTCTGCACACGTTCGCTCGCGGCACGTTCGGGATATGTCAGCGCGTGTTGGATCGGCAAACACATGTCCGGCGTGGAAAGTTGCGCGAGCAGCGAGCCATCCACGAATTCGACCATTGAATGCACGATGCTTTGCGGATGCACAACGACGCCGACGCGTGTCATTTCGATGTCGAACAGCCAGCGCGCCTCGATCATTTCCAGTCCTTTGTTGAACAGCGTTGCGGAATCAATCGTGATCTTGCGTCCCATGACCCACGATGGATGTTTGAGTGCGCATTCGACGGTGATTTCGGAAAATTTTTCCTTCGGCCAATTTGTTTTGTCACGGAACGGCCCACCGCTCGCGGTCAACCAAAGTTTGCGGACGGAGTTTGAAGGTTTACCATCGAGGCACTGAAAAATTGCGGAGTGCTCGCTATCCACGGCGAGAACGCGCACACCGTGTTTGCGTGCTTCGTTCATCACGATTTCGCCGGCCATGACGAGAATTTCCTTCGACGCGATGGCGATGTCCTTGCCAGCGCGAATCGCGGCAAGCGCGGGTTGCAATCCCGCCGTGCCGACAATCGCAATCAGAACAATATCCGCCGCCGTCAGCGTGGCGAGTTTTAACAAACCTTCATTGCCGGAAAAAACTTTTGTCGTCGTGCCAAGCGCGTTGTGAAGTTCTCTGGCTTTGGCCGGATCGGAAATTGAAATGGCCTCGGGCCGATGCCTGTACGTTTGTTCGAGCAGCAATTCGGAATTGTTTCCAGCGGCGAGCGCGAGCAATCGGATTCTGTCCGGCAAATCCTCCGCCACTTTGACGGTGCTGGTGCCGATGCTTCCGGTGCTGCCGAGAAGAACAACGTTTTTCATTTCAGTTTAAACTGTGCGTCAAAATGTGGCGCAGATATAAATACATGATGGGCGCATTGAACAGCAGGCTGTCGAGCAAGTCGAGGATGCCGCCTATGCCGGGGAAAAGATTTCCCGAATCTTTCACACCCGCTTCACGTTTGAACAGCGACTCAATCAAATCACCGACGACGGCGGTTGAACTCAAAACAATTCCGAGAATAACGGCGTGAATCCAATTCATGCCGAACATTTTGTCGCCCAGAAAATGAACAAACACGAGGCTCGCCGCCGTTGAAAGAAAAATCGCGCCGCCAAAACCTTCCCATGTCTTGCTGGGACTGATGCGCGGGATCATTTTGTGTCTGCCGATGAGCGAACCGACGGCATATGCGCCCATGTCGCTGAATTTCGTGACCAGCACAAAATAGATCAGGAAAATTTTACCGTCCACGCCGGGGAAGAAATTGATTTTCTGGACGAAGTTCAACAGCCATGGCACATACATGAGGCCGAAAAGCGTCGTGGAAATGGTCAGGATTCCGGTCGTGTTGGTTTTGGAAACGAACTGCCGCACGCACAGGCCGAGGACGAATAAAATCAAAAAGCCGGTTTCAAAATCATTTGCACGCGCGGGTGAATCATTGATGCCGAGATGTCCGGTCAGGTGCAAAAAGGTGCCGGCCATCATCAGCACGCCGCCAATGAGTCCGCACCATTTGAAGCAGGTGAGGCCGCGTTTTTCAGCAAGACCGTAAAATTCCGCGAGCCCGGTTACGGCGAAAAAAATCAGGATGAGGATGCAAACGCCGTCGGAAATCAGCGCGTTACCGGAAAACAATGCACCGAGAACCACTGTCCAGAGAATCACCGTGGTGATCAACCGGCGGCGAAAGATTTTTGCCTTCGAGGGCGTCGGGACTGCGGCAACCGCGTCGGACATGCATGAGAAATTAGCAGGCGCGGGGCGGATTGCCAATTCTCAATTGACGGAGAATTCGATTCTTGATTCACTTCAACGATGCCATGTCAATCACGAAGCGGTATTTGACGTCGTTCTTGACGAGACGATCGTAAGCTTCGTTGATTTTTTGGATGGGGATGAGTTCGATGTCGCAGGTGATGTTGTGTTCGCCGCAGAAATCGAGCATTTCCTGCGTCTCCTTGATGCCGCCGATGAGCGAGCCACTGAAATTCCGCCGGCCAAAAATGAGGCTGCCCACTTGAACGGACAGCGGCTCGGGCGGAACGCCAACCTGCGTGAGCGTGCCGTCGCGTCTCAACAGGACGAGGTAGGCGTTGATGTCGTGTTGCGCGGCCACGGTATCAAGTATGAAATGGAAACTGTTAAGTTGTTTCTTCATCTCGTCTTCGTTTTTGGAATTGACGACTTCATCCGCGCCGAGCCGCAAGGCGTCTTTGACCTTGTTCGGCGAGGCGGTGAAGACGACGACGTGCGCGCCAAAAGCTTTCGCCAGTTTTACGCCCATGTGGCCAAGGCCGCCGAGTCCCACGACGCCGACTTTCTGGCGTTTGGCAACTTTGTTGTGGCGCAATGGCGAATAAGTGGTGATGCCGGCGCAAAGCAGCGGGGCGGCGGCGGCGGGATTCAAATGCTTCGGGACGCGCAGCACAAACGCTTCATCCACGACGATGCTGTCGGAATATCCGCCGTAAGTCATACCGTCGGAAATTTTGTCCGGGGCGTTGTAGGTGAAGGTCGCACCTTTTTCGCAGAATTGTTCTAGGTTGTCCTTGCAGTTTTCACAGACGCGGCAGGAATCCACCATGCAACCGACGGCGGCAGTGTCGTCTTCCTTGAACTTCTTGACGTGAGCGCCGACTTTCACGACGCGTCCGAGGATTTCATGGCCGGGCACGCACGGATAAGTGGTGCCGTGCCATTCGTTGCGGGCGATGTGGACATCCGTGTGGCAGACGCCGCAATAAAGAATCTGGATCTGCACGTCGTGCGCGCCGGGATCGCGACGTTGAAAGTTGAACGGCGCAAGCGGTGTGGTTTGGGTCAGGGCGGCAAAAGCTTTGGCATTATGCATGACTTACCTTTAGCACAGGCGCGGAAGTTTTCCATGTTGAAAATCTTTTTTCCGGAACAAAAAAGCCTGCAACTCGCGGGAAGATCGGGAAAGGATGACCGCAGCAAAGCTGTCAGTTTGCATCGTCCTAAACATTTGGCAAATGCTTCACTATCCTCCAGCCGCTGGTTGTCTCGGCAACCAGGATTTGCTGCGGGAGCAAATAGCCGTCCGGCAATTGCGTAATTTTGTTGACGACGACGATGCCATCGCTGAATGGTTCGCGCGCCAGAAAATAGGATTTTGCCCGTTCCCAATCAATTGTCGTTTCTTTCGCTATGCGATCGCGAAATGATTTTTCCATCGCCCTGATTGTCTCCGTCAGCATCTCATCTTTCACCTGTCTGCTTAAATGGCCGCGTTCCTGAAGCCAGAGTCCGGCCTCCGTGGCAAAGTCCCGGCAGGCAACAGCCGCCTCGATGTTCCGGTGCCGGTAGGAATCCTCAAGACAAAGAACCACGCCTTCTGGCGTGGAAAAATCCGCCTTGACGGGTGGCAGCGAAACAAGTTGCGCGAGCAATTTCACACGTTCGCGGCGGGCGGCCCGGCGGGCAACCAGGTGGTCATACAAATAAGAAATGGTACCTGCGAATGCGACCAACAAAACTGCCGCTATGATGTAGGTTTTCATGCGCTGACGACGTGCCCGGTTATTCAGCAATGATCTGATTGTTAGTGCCGCCTCCTGATTTCGACTGGATTTTCGTCCGCATAAAATCACCGTTTGAATTTGCTTGGTTCGTTGTCTGGTGAAGCAACGGTGTCATTTCAACGGCCGTAATTTGCCGCGCAGCACATGGATGAGCGCTTTGACGGTGAGTTCGATGAACAGAAAAGGTTTGGCGATGAAATCGTTGCCCCCGGCCATGGTGGAACTGGTACGGTTGTCGAAGTCGCTCAAGCTGGTGACGAACACGACGGGGGTTTTTTTGTGGAAGGGCAGGCTGCGTAGTTTGGTGCAAAGTTCAAAGCCGGTCATGCCGGGCATGTCCACGTCGAGAAACACGAGGTCAAAATTGCTTTCGGTCAGCAATGTGAGGGCAGTTTCCGGTGCCTCGACATTGACGGACTGGAGCTGGGCTTTTTCGAGCGCGTAAATGATGGCGCGGCGCGAAATCGCCTCGTCGTCCACGACAAGGATGTTGGCGGCGGGAGCTTCCTGAGTTTCCGGCAGCGTGCCGCGTTCGAACAGGAAGCCGAGAAAATCCACGCCGGCGGCGACGGTCCGCAAAGTGGAGGTGTTGATGTTTTTCGGCTTTTCGTAAATTTCCTTGAGCAACGCTTCGAGGGCGGCGGACATGTGCGCAATCTGGACGAGTCCGGCGATGCTGGCATTGCCGTTGAGGGCGTGGACGCGACGGTAGAGTTCGTAAATTTCCTTGAGCCGCGTCATTTCATTTTCGGCCTTGATGAGGCTTTGGAGCGAAGCGCGCAGGGTGACGAGCGTGGCGGGCAGGCTGTCAATGAAAGTTTTCCGCAGGTCGGCTTGAAACGCGGAATCGGTTTCGGTGTGCAACGCTATGGGTTTCGCCGGCGCGTGCGTGCCGACCACCGGACCGGACAGCGGAATCGCGCCGCTGTCGCCGATGGTGTGGCGCACCACGTCAATCACCTCCTTGGGCGAGCAATTCGACTTGGTAATGCATTTGGTCGCGCCTGCCTTCCATGCCTCCTGAATCATGTTGGTCAGGAAGGAGTTGGAAAAAACAATGATGGGAATTTTGGCGAATTCGTCTTCTGAACGGACTTGTTTGATGACATCCAGGCCGGACATCTTCGGCAGCATCAGATCAAGGATGATGGTGTCGGGTTTGAAGATCCGCATGGTTTTCAGGCCGGCCTCGCCGTCGGGCGCGGTTTCGACCTTGTAACCTTCGACCGCGAGTTTGTTGCGATAGACATTCGCCACAATCTGGTCATCCTCGATGATAAGAACTTTTTTCATGTTAAGAAACAGTTGCAATTGTCGCGGCCAAACCCGGCTGCGCCGCGAGAAATTTTTTAACCGCCGAATACTCGCGCGCGGCATCTTCGCAAATTGGAGCGGCATTCGTCAACGTGCCAGCCGCACCAGCTTTTTCCAGATCACGCATCAATTGTCCCAGTCGCATCATGCCCAGCGTGGCGCTCGCACCCGCGCAACTGTGCGCAACACGGCGGACTTCATCGGCCTTGTTCGCGGCGATGGCGGCCTTGATTTGCTCGAACTGTTGCGCGGTCTGTTTGAAATACAACTCGACGAGTTCGCGCAGATTGTCCGCGTTGCCGTCGGTCAAATCGTTGAGCCGGTCCATTTCGACCGGGGATTCGCTGGCGGCGGATGATTCAGTTTTTGGTGCCGGCGAAGGCTTCATTTCTACAGTTGGATTCGCCTGCGAACTCCATTTTTCAATGATGCCGCGAATGTCGCCCGGACGAATCGGCTTGGACAAATAATCGTCCATGCCGGCGGCAAGGCACTTCTCGCGGTCACTCTGCATGGCGTGCGCGGTCATGGCAACGATGATGATGCGCGAACCATAATTCGGATGGGCGGCGGGATTTTTCTGCCGTTCGCGGATGTTACGGGTGGCTTCGAGGCCGTCCATTTCCGGCATCATCACGTCCATAAAAACAAGGTCGTAAATTTTTTCGTCGAGTGCGACAAGGGCTTTGCGCCCGTTTTCCGCAAGGTCGGGTTGATAACCAATCTGACCCAAAATGCGCGCGGCGACCTTTTGGTTGATTTCATTGTCGTCCACCAAAAGAATCCGCAAGGGCAGCCGCTCGGAAAGCAATTGGCCGGTACTTGCCGTTGCAGCTTGGACGGCGGTTTTTTTCGGGCTGAACAACGCCATCTCGAGCGCGGCGCAGAGTTGCGCGGGTTTGACGGGCTTGGCGACGCAATGGGCGAAGGCAAGCCGGGCATCGGTCGGCGCGGCGGCGCGGACACCCAGCGGCATGAGTAAAACCAGCGGCAGCATCACCGCACTGGGCAGCTTGCGGATTTCGGCGGCAAGCGCAATGCCGTCCACGCCGGGCAAATGCAAATCCAGGATGGCCAGATCAAAATGTGCGCCGCGTCGGACTAATTCCAGCGCCTGCTGCGAAGTTTCCGCAATTTCAGAAATCATGCCCCACTTGGCAGTTTGTTCGGCGAGCGAGCGCTGGCTGGCCGCGTTGTCATCCACTATCAAAACCCGGAGGTCGGCCAGTTTGGGCTGGCGGATTTCGCGTGCCGTCTGCGGTTCGGCCTGAAAATTCGCGGTGAAATGAAATGTTGAACCTTGTCCCGGTGCACTCTCCGCCCACATTTTTCCACCCATCAGTTCCACGAGCCGTTTACTGATGGCGAGTCCGAGTCCGGTGCCGCCGTAATGGCGCGCGGTCGAGACGTCGGCCTGCATGAACGGCTTGAACAGGCGCGACAGTATGTCAGGGGTAATGCCGATGCCGGTGTCATGGACGGAAAAATGCAGGTGCAGCGGATAAATTTCGGTTTCATTCAGCGGCGGCGCGGAAAGCATTTTGATGCGGATGGAAACATCGCCCTCGGCGGTGAATTTGATCGCGTTGCTGAAAAGATTGGCCAACACCTGGCGCAGCCGGAGGGAATCGCCTTTGACAATCGCCGGAATGTCATCGTCCATCTGGTAAATCAGGTCGAGTTTTTTTTCGGCGGCCTTGGCGGACAGGAGATCAAGCGTTTCTTCGATGCACACGCACAAATCAAACGGACGCGAATCCAATTCCATTTTGCCCGATTCGATTTTTGAAAAATCGAGAATGTCATTGATGATGTTCAGCAGTGATTCGCTGCTCGCGTGGATGGTGTCAAGATAGCTGCGCTGCTCGGTGTTCAACGGCGTTTCGAGCAGCAGGCTGACCATCGCGATGACGCCGTTCATCGGTGTGCGGATTTCGTGGCTCATCGCCGCGAGAAAATCAGACTTCGCGCGCGCGGCGGATTCGGCGGCGGTGCGCGCCTTCATCAGTTCACGGTTATGCTGGATCAACTCATCGTAATGACTTTTGGCCTGCAACGCCGCGAGCAGGCGGACGCGGCAAACTTCCGGCTCCAGCGGCTTGTTCAGGCAATCCAGCGCGCCGAGATCGAACGCGCGCAGCTTGCTCTCCGTGTCATTTGCCGCAACCAGCGCGATGACAAGCACATGTGGCTTCGGCGGATGTTCTTTGAAGTGGCGCAAGACTTCCAAGCTTTCGGATTCCGACGAATCCAAATCCACCAGCACAATGTCGGCTGTCTGGTCGTAAAAAAAATGTAGCGCCTGTTCAGCCGTGCGCGCAAACCGCAGCGCAATGTGGTCTTCCTGCAAGGCGGTGGACAGTGCGTCCAACGTCCTCGGATCGTTGCCGACCAGTAAAATCTGGGATGATTGCTGGCTCATATTTTGTTTGGCTTGTTTCGCGGCTGCCCAACTGAATCACGTCATTGAACACGATTTTTTGCGACAGGCCAATCCGATTTTTTGCGCAGAAATTATTCTGCTCAAAAATGAAACATTGCTGGCGCACGGTCTCGGCGATAAAATCCCGCCATGCTGCAAACGGTGCTCGACGCCAACCCGGCGAGTGAAACCTTGACTGCGCGCGACACAACGCTCGCTGCGTATCGCTTCATGTTGCGGGCGCGTGTGTTGGACGATAAATTCGCCGCGCTGTATCGCGCCGGAAAAATTCACGGCGGAGTATTTCTCGGACGCGGCCAGGAAGCCTTGAGCGCGGCGGTCGGTATTTCGCTCAAGAGGACCGATGTCTTTGCGCCGCTCATTCGTGATGCAGCGGGACGTCTGGCTTTCGGTGAAACGGTTTTGGACGCGGTGCGGACTTATCTTGGATCGTCGCTTGGCCCCATGCGCGGACGCGACGGCAACGTCCATCGCGGCAAACCGCTCGAAGGTTATTTTCCGATGATCAGCCATCTTGGCGCGATGATTTCCGTCGTCAACGGCGCGTTGTTTGCGCGTCGCATGAAAGGCATTTCCGGCACGGTTGGCGCGACATGCCTCGGCGACGGCGCGACTTCCACCGGCGCATTTCACGAGGCGCTCAACCAGGCTGCGGTGGAAAAACTTCCGCTCGTTCTGGTCATCGCCGACAATCAATACGCCTATTCGACGCCAACTTCGCGCCAGTTTATTTGTGCCGATCTCGCAGACAAAGCCATTGGTTATGGCGTTGAAACCCATTCAATTGATGGCACGGATTTGGCCGCGTGTTTAAAAACGGTTGGCGATGCCGTTGCCCGCGCCCGCGCCAGTCATGGCCCGCAACTCGTCGTCGCCAAGCTGCTCCGGCTTTGCGGCCACGGTGAACACGACGATTCAAACTACATTGATCCAAAATTGAAAAACTCTCTGCTCGGGCGCGACTGTCTGAAAGTCGCCGAGGAATTTTTATTCCACCAGAAATGGACGGATGCCGCAACGCTCGCAACATGGCGCAGCAAAATTGTCAGCGAAATCGAAGAAGCTGTCGCCCAGGTCCGGCGCGAACCGGCACCTGATCCCTACGATGAAAAATGGCTGGCGATTTCATCCACCTATTTGAGTGAACTGCACGATGAAGATTCTGGAAGCTGATTTTTGTTTCGTGCCATGAGCATCACCTACCTCGAAGCCATCCGCGAAGCGCAGTCTCATGCGCTGCGCGACGACCCGCGGGTGTTCATATACGGGCAGGACATCGGCGCGTTCGGCGGCGCGTTCAAGGCCACGAAAAATCTGGCGAAGGAATTTCCCGGACGCGTCCTTGATTCACCGATCAGCGAGGACGCGATGGTTGGCATGGCTGTCGGCGCGGCGATTGAAGGCATGCGGCCGATCATCGAAATGCAGTTCGCCGATTTTTCCATCGTCGGTTTTAACCAGATCGTCAATCAGGCCGCGACCCTTTTCTGGCGTACAAATGTCCCGTGCCCCATCACCGTGCGTCTGCCGTTCGGCGGCACGGAAGGTGGCGGACCGTTTCACAGCCAGTCCATTGAGGCGATTTACGCGCATTATCCCGGCCTCGTCGTGTTGACGCCCGCAACGGTCGAGGATGCTTACAGTATGTTGCTCGAAGCGGTGGCGATTGACGACCCGGTGATTTTTTGTGAACACAAATTTCTTTATTATCATCTCAAGGCCGAAAAATTGCCAAGCGAAGCGTTGCCCATCGGCAAGGCCCGCATTGCGCGCGAAGGCCGCGACCTGACCGTGGTTGCTTACAGCGCCATGGTTCACGAAGCGCTCGAAGCGGCGATGGAACTTTCCGCTGAAGGCTGGGAAATTGAAGTCGTTGATTTACGTTCGGTCAAACCGCTGGACACCGACACCGTCATGGCAAGCGTTGCGCGCACGGGACGATTGCTCTGCGTCGGCGAAGCGTGGCCGTGGGGCGGGGTGACGGCGGAAATCATTGCGCGCGTCGCCAGCGAAGGCTTCGGCCTGCTCGACGTGCCGCCGCAGCGTCTGAATGCCAAAGACACGCCCGTGCCGTATCATCCGAACCTTTGGATGGCGCACCGTCCAACGGCGCGTGCCGTCGCCGCCGCCGCCAGAAAAATTTTAAGGCGCTAAAATTATGCCACAAATTCCCATCATCATGCCGCAGCTCGGCGAATCCATCGCCGAGGCCGCCATCATCAGTTTTCTCGTCCAGCCCGGCGACAACGTCAAGGCCGACCAGGACCTCATCGAAGTTGAGACCAACAAGGCCACGATGACCGTGACTTCGCCGTGCAGCGGACGCATTGAAAAATTTACCACGCAGTTAAATGAAAGTTATGCTGTCGGCGCGGTGCTGGGCCAAATTGAGGCGACCAAAGAAGAAGCCGCGCGCCTGGGGCTGGACGTTCCCGCACCGGCAAAAACCTCCGACACCGACCGCGTTACAAAACCGGAAACAAATATCCGCAGCGGTCGTGTGCAACCCACCGTGCGCGGCCTGCCCGTGCCGGCGAACGTGAAGGGCGCGAGTTATCTTTCGCCCCGGCTCAAGGCGCGCATGAATGAACTCGGTCTGCACGCCGCTGATTTAGCGGGCATCGCGGGCAGCGGTGCGGCGGGGCGCGTGACCGTCGAAGATTTTGAAAAATTCATCGCCCATCTTGAAAAGCAAAGGATGAGCAAAGCCTCGACCATGCGCGTGGCCGTGGCCGACGCCATGCGCCGCAGTTGGACGCGCCCGCTCGCCACCGTCGGTTTGCCAGTGCGGCTTGATGCCTTGCTCGCGCATCGCAAATCTTCAAATCCAAAACCCGGCCCGGCGCTTTACGCGTTGCGCGCGCTGGCCATTGCGCTGGCGGAAAACTCCGCGCCCGCCGGCCGGCTCGTCGGCAGCAATATTGTTCATCCGTCGGCGATTGACGTGGGCTTTGCTGTTGAAGCCGAGGACGGCGTGCTCGTTCCCGTGATCCGCGATGCCGACAAAAAAACGCTGAAAGATTTGACGCAACGTTACAACGAACTTGTTGAGCTGGCGCGCGAACGCAAACTTCCGGCGGACGCGACTGGCGGCTCGATCGCGACGGTGACGAACTACGGCACATTCGGCCTCATTTGGGCGACGCCGATTCCGCTGCCGGAGCAGACGCTCGTGCTGGGCATGGGCGCGGGACGGCGCGCGCCTCATTGGGACGAGGCGAAAGGCCAGTTCGTGCCCGTGACCGAGGCGAACCTCACCTTGAGTTTCGACCATCGCGTGCTCGACGGCGGCGGTGCCGGACGACTGCTTCAACGAATCGCGGAATTGATGCTGAAGCCGGAGAAATTGTGATCAATTATGAAACCTCACTCAAAGGCCAAATGCGTTTACGGCTGGTCGCATCCTGACGGCAAGGATGACAAAGACGAATGGTTTGTGACGTGCTGGAAATTCCGCCAGTTGTCTCTGCCGAAACTGCCATAGCGCGTGCAAATCGTTAAAGATTTCAAGGGGAAGGGAAAGCGACCGGCGATTGAGCTCGCCAGAGAGAAAATTGGGGCATTGAAAAGCCCGCAGCAACCGTCAAAGAAATGAATACAGCCACCCCAGTAAATTTAATCGTTGATAAACACCCCTTTCATACCGGAACACTCATCCTCATGGTGGTTGGTTCATTGTTGATTGCTTACGGAGTCTCTTATCTCATCTTGAGGAACAAAAAATAAATTTGATTGTGAATCGCGCAACCGAAAATTCAAAAAATCAGGGTAACATTGTCTATAATGTCCCCCAATTAGGACACTACCGTATTCTCATTTATTCGCGTCCATCCGTGGTTGAAGAATTATGAAAATGGAATTAAGAAAAACATTTCAGTTTGAGGCGGCGCATCTGTTGCCGCGACTGCCGAAGACGCACAAATGCCGGCGGCTGCACGGGCACAGTTTCAAAGTGGAAATCGTCGTGGCGGGCGAGTGCGACAAAAAGCTTGGCTGGCTGATGGATTACGCGGATATCTCGGCGGCGTTCAAACCGGTCTGGCAAAAGCTCGACCACAATTATCTGAACAAAATTCCCGGCCTGAAAAATCCGACCAGCGAGGAGATCGCCGTGTGGATCTGGAAAAAGTTGAAGTCAAAATTGCCGTTGCTCACGGAAGTCGTCGTGGCGGAGACTTGCACGGCGCGTGCGGTTTATCGCGGCGAGTGAGAAATTGTAGAAATCGAGGTTACGAGACTCATTCTGAAAAGTCAGAGACTCCTTATATCGTCTCCTACAAATTATTGTGACGGTGAATAAACCATGTTCGTCCCGGTGAACGGGTCTTGCGGAATGACTTTAAGATAATCAGGAACCAAATCTTCGAGGCTTGCAGGCTGTTTCCCTTTGTCCAATTCGCAACCGCGCGCGGCGAGGTCAAGAGTCAGTTGGCGGGTCTTTAATTGTTGATCTTGAAATTTCTGCCCTGCCTTCTGAAAAGCCTTTTCCATGGATTTGCGTCCCATCAACCGCATGATGTCATAGCGAATGCCGGTAAAAGTTCTGCGCGACCAATTATTTTCCTGCCGCATGACCTCATCCCACGATTGTCTTTGCTCGTCGAGAGTTTCAAGGGTGGCGGCTGTTTCACGGCAGGATTTTGCGTCCAACTGATCAACAAGATTTTGCAAATGACTTGTTCCGACTGTTTCCACTGCCATGCCAACCATTTGATCAATTAGAACTCCACCGCGCGCCGATTCAATGCCGGAATGAATCGCGTCCGAATAAGATTTTGCAGCGTCATTCGGGCGATTTTCCATTTCCGCGAGTCTGCCTTCAGTAACAAATGCCTGCGCGAGCTTCCGAATACTAACCAAACCAGACGTGCGAGTTTCGATGTAGGCTTGGGAAAATTGAACCGGCACGCGACATTCGTTGCTCAAACCCGCGCGGGCGAGTGCCAGAGCTTGGGCGTTCGCTGCGGTCGTTTTTCGCAATTGCTCCAGACTTGCCGAGTCATAATTCCAACTGTTCGTTGAAACCATTCCCCCGGCTTTCACCAAATCATCATAACCATTCGGATTGGGCAAAGGCCGGATCGGCGGGAGCGGGCCGACCAGTTCCGAAGGCAGGAAGGCGAAAAAAAAGACGAATGGAAGCGTCAGAATGAAAAGCGCAAAAAGCCGGTTGCGGGTCTTTTGGGTCATGAGATTTCCAGCAGCTTGATGGAAAATTTGGCGGCGTCAATATTTTGCAATTACGCAACCGTGTGCGTTTTGCCGTGAGGCATTTCCTCGTGGACTTTTGCCACACCTTTCACGAGCGCATCCCAATCAGCTTCGTTGGTTTCCCAGCCGGCACTGAAACGCACGGCGCGCACGGCTTGTGCGGCCTTCAATCCCATTGCAGACAGCACATGCGACGGCTCCTCCTTGCCGGTCGTGCAGGCCGAACCGGTCGAGACGGCAAAACCTGCCTTGTCGAGACGAATGACCCACTGATGCCTGCGGTCGCCGTCGGGCATCAGTGCGGAAACGGTGTTCCACAAGCGCGGTGAATTCGCGCCGATGATGCTCGTGCCGGGCAACGCGCGGAGCAGTTCGCGTTCAAAATTGTCGCGCCACACACCGCGCAGCAGATGTTGGCTGTGTGAAATCTGTTTCTCTCGCACTTCGAGCGCGGCCATCATCGCGGCAATGATCGCGATGTTCTCCGTTCCTGCGCGACGACCGCCTTCCTGTTTGCCGCCGTGAAGCAGCGGCGTGATGGACTTGCGATGCGGGATTTTCAAAAAACCCACGCCGCGCGGCCCGCCGAATTTATGCGCCGCGCCACTGACGTAATCGCAATCGCCGAGTCCCTTCAACGGCATCTTGCCGATAAACTGCACGGCATCAGTGAAGAACGGAACTTCGTAGGCCTTGCAAATCGCATGGATTTCGCGCCATGGCTGGATGACACCGGTTTCGTTGTTCGCAGCCATGACGCCGACGAGTCCGGGACGCTTGTCGGCCATTTCGGTCGTGATCCAATCCACGTCCGCCACGCCATCGCGCGTGACGGGAACCAGTTTTGCGCGCTTGCCAAAATAATGTTTCGCCGAATCGTGGACGCATGGATGTTCGATGGCGGAAATCCAGATTTCATTTTTATCGTCAAGCGTCCGCGCAAAATGGTGCGTGACCATGTTGTTCGCCTCCGTTGCGCCGCTGGTCCAGATGATGTCGAGCGGATGACAGCCGAGAAACACCGCGAGTTTTTCGCGAGCATCGGCGAGAGCGATGGCCGCACGCGTGCCGGCCTGATGCATGGATGACGGATTGCCGCCGGTCTTTTCGGTAATATCGAGCCATGCTTCGCGCGCCTCGCGCATCACGGGCGCGGTGGCGTTGTAATCGAAGTAAATCATCGGCCTGACAGCATACTTTTCGCGGCGGCGCTGGCGAGTTTTTTATGGGCGGCGGTGAAGGCGAGTTGCTGCATCTGCACCGGAGTTTTCCAGACGCCGGTTATATTGGAGGGACGAGTTCCACGAGTCCCTCCGAGACGAACATGAAACGCCTCCAGCGTAATGCGATAGCGCGTGATGGAATGTTTCACCGTGCAAAGCGGTTGGAGTTTGACCGGCCCGATTCCAAAAAAACCTTTTGCCAGAAGTGTTCCTTCAGTTATGTCATTGGTGACTTCCACATTTGGAAACTCCCACAAATGCGCGTTCACCACGCCGGTCGGTCGCTGGCGCATCAGAAATTTTCCACTGTGTTCAATAACAAACGCGATGAAGCGTCTCGCCGTGGCGGCTTCACGTTTGCCGAGGTTTGGCAATTCTTCCATGCGATTTTCTTTGAACGCGACGCAGAGTTTTTTCACCGGACAAATCAAACATTGTGGATTTCGTGGCGTGCAAACCAGCGCACCAAGTTCCATGAGAGATTGATTCAAATTCGAGCAGGAATTTCGTTGCGTGCTTTGCGCCTTTGCGTGAGTCACCAATCCTTCCGCCAGTTGCCAGAGTCCTGCGTTGGCGGTCTTCATTTTTGGATTTTCGGCGATGCCAAAAATGCGGGTCAGCACGCGAATGACATTGCCGTCAAGAATTGGCACAGGCTGGTTGAAGGCGATGCTGCAAATCGCGCCGGCGGTGTAACGTCCGATTCCCGGCAACGCAAGAACCTCGTCGAAAACTTTGGGAAATTTTCCGCCGTGCTTTTCAACGATGACCTGCGCGGTCTTTTGCAAATTGCGGACGCGCGTGTAGTAGCCCAGGCCTTCCCAAAGCTTGTGGATTTTGGCCGAAGGCGCTTTGGCGGCGGCTTCAATCGTCGGCAATTCACGCATCCACCGGTTCCAAAATGGGATCACGGTTTTCACCTGCGTCTGTTGCAGCATGATTTCCGAGACCCAAATTGCGTAGGAATCGCGCGTGCCTCGCCACGGCAGGTCGCGGGCGTTCACGGCGAACCAGTCGAGCAACGCGGCGACGAGTTGTGAATTTTTGGTTTTTAGTTTTGAGTTCAAAAATTTGCCGAACCGCGAAATACACGAAATACGCGAAAGATTAAATGAAGAAAAATTGTCGCACGAAGAACGCGAAGTAATAAGCCTAAAAATTGCCAGTAGCAATGGAAATCCAAACTGCAATATTGACTCCGATGAAAATTGTTAAAATTACAATGTCAGTCCAATGCGGTCGCGGTGAACCTTTTGGGTCGAAGTGTCGGCCACAAAGCATCATTGATGCGCCACATTGTTTGCACCTTAATGTTCCTCTAAAAGGTCCTGTAGCAATGCTCGTAAAAAATCCGGCTGCGTAAACGAGAAGGCACTCACCTGCAAAAACACTGATAAGGCAATACCACGGATAATCTTCGTGAATAGAAAATAACCACAATGGAATTGTCGCTACTATGACAGCAATTAAATCAATAAGAGACCAGTTTGCGCCGATAACCGAACGATGGTAGCCACAACGTTTCGCGCAAGCATATTCTGCAATTGTGTGACTGAAATAGCGCATTACATTTCGAGTTTAAGCAGGTTGCTTCTTAATTCAACTCGTAAAAGCATTTTCATTTCGGCTCGCGAGGACGCTCGCCCCACCAAATTTACATTTGCCAAATTCTTTGTGCCTTTGTGCCTTTGTGGTTAAAATTTTCCGCGTGAAGCCGCTCACCATCCACACTTGCAAGCTGACCGACGAACAGGCGTCGGCGCTGCTGGCCGCGTTGCAGGCGCGCAACTGGAAGCCGCGCGAGGTGCCGTATGCGCGGTTCGCGTTTGAATCGGACAAGACGAACATCGTTTTTTACGAGAGCGGCAAGCTGGTCGTGCAGGGGAAGGGGACGGCGGAATTTGTCGAGTTCGTGCTGGAGCCAGAGATTCTCAAGGAGGTCAAGCTCGGCTACGAAACCATTTTGAATCCCGACCTGCTCCTACCGCGCATCGGCGTGGACGAAAGCGGCAAGGGCGATTTCTTCGGGCCGCTGTCCATCGCGGGCGTTTATGTGAACGAAAAAGTCATCACCGCGTGGCGCGAGCTGGGCATCCGCGATTCCAAAAATATTTCCAGCGACAAAAAAATTGCCGAGCTCGCCGAAAAAATCCGCAAGACGCCCGGCTGCGTGACGGATTCCGTCGTCATCGGCAACGAGGCTTACAACCGGCTTTACGCGAAGATGAAAAGCGTCAACACGCTGCTCGCGTGGGGCCACGCGCGCGTGATCGAAAATCTGCTGGGCAAGCGTTATCAGATGAACCCGCCGCCGGTGAAGGCCATCAGCGACCAGTTCGCCGCGAGCAAAAACGTGATTGAAAAAGCGTTGATGTCGCAAGGGAAGGGGCTGCAACTCGTGCAGCGGCACAAGGCGGAGGAAGACATCGCCGTGGCGGCGGCCTCGATTCTGGCGCGCGACGAATTTGTGAAAGGTCTGGCGAAACTGGAAAAACAATTTGAAATGAAACTGCCGAAGGGAGCGTCGAGTGCGGTGGACGCGGCGGCGAAACAATTTGTGGTGGAACGCGGCGCGGGCGAACTGGCGAAAATTTCCAAGCTGCATTTCCGCACGGCGCTGCGGGCGCAAGGTTTGCCCGAGCCGCCGAAGACGGAATGGCGGAAGAAATGAGTTAAATCAATTCGGAATAACGACGCTTTGCCTCGCCGGATAAACACAGTTAAATTGCCGACATGAAATTACGTCTTTTAGTTGAGTTAGACTCTGAGACAAATCGCTGGTCGGTGGTTTTCCCGGAATTGCCAGGCTGCGCTTCTGCCGGAGACACGGAAGCCGAAGCCATCGCCAATGCGAAAGAGGCATTGGAACTTTGGTTTGAACCCTCGCCCGTCAAGCTGCACAAAGGCGCAAAACTCATGGAACTCGCCATGCCGTGAGCCAGCGGTTTCCAGTTCGCAACGCCAAGGAAGTCGTCAAGGTTTTGCGCAAGCATGGCTTTGAATTGGTAGGGCAATCCGGCAGCCACCAGAAATGGCGTCATGCAAACGGACGGCAGGCGATTGTGGCCATGCACGGCAGCAAACCCATTCCCCATCGGCACGTTGAAAAGCATCGTTGAAGGTAGCGGCTTGGACGCAGAAGATTTTCGATGATTCAACAGGGCGCGCGCAAGGTTCGCCGGAGCCGCCGAAAACGGAGTGGCGGTAGAAATAAAGTGCACTTTATTGACTGGCACTTTTTGGTTTTCGTGCGCGGCCTACAATTATATGTTTCTTTGATTTTGGCTGGATTGTTTCAAGTAATGCCGTCTGACTCCATGATTGAGCTGGGACAAGGCCAACCTCTTTTAAGACATGTTGCGGAATTTCAAGTGCGTCAAGCTGGCGTGGTTCAACTTTGAGCGCGCCGCCGCCGTAGGATTTTCCGACAAAGACCAAATTTGCCTGTGTGTCTTGATGGTTTAATGCGCGCCAAAGTTTTTCGACATAGGCTTTGCTCTCGTCCCACGGAAATACGCAAAGGAATCCAGTCAGTGGCAATGCGCCCGCACGATTCAAAATAAAGCGGCAATCTCTTCGGCCAAGATAAGCAAACAGCAAACCGGGCACTGTGCGTACTTCCATGCGATACCAAGGCTTTCGAGTCTCAATCAGAGATCGAACGGGCAGCCCCATTTGCTCGCCAGCTTTCAAATAGCTGCGAATCGCCATCGGCAGCTCTTGCTCTGATTCTCGGCCAAGATTGAGCAGCCAGGTTGGCCGCCCCGCGTGATCCAATTTTTCTAAATCTTCCCGGGTAACAATATCACCAGGACAATCCCGGGTTCTTCCGATGGCGCGTTTGAAATAAGATTTATCGAGACCATGTTTCTGAATCTGCTCTGCCGTGAGGAAGAAAAACTCGTTAGCACCGGTCGCAATTCCACGAACAACTTTTGCGAAAGCAGACAGCGGCGTGCCTATTCTTCCGCTCGCACGCATTGGGCGTGAAAGACCTGTTGCCAAAAGCTCGTCCAGATTTCTCTGCTGAATTGTGAGCGAGTCGTTACTGGCAGATGATGTTTCTTCCAAGGCCGACATGATTGCCGCGGAATCTGGTTTCACGACTCGCAACCAGCGGACTTGTTTCGACGGTTGCCGATGCGAAATCAGGAATACCATGGCATTTGTGTCAACACTTGGAAACGGTGCGGCACTTTTTTCAAAAGTGATTACCGCATCAATTCGGAATTTTTCTCCCAAGCGTTTCCATACGACTGTGGACGAAACGCCTTCGCAAACATCAGCGGGAAGTAAGAAAGCCAACCGCCCATTGGGTGCAAGATGATCCAAGCATTTTAAGAGAAAATAAATATGCAGCCCCACTCGGCCATCTAAAGAAAATCCGAGGCAATGTTTCGATAGCTGCCGAAGCTCCTTTTTTTGTTCTGCACTTAACCGATGGTGACGAATGTAAGGCGGATTGGAAATTATCGCAGGATATTTGTGCGAAATCTGTTGGCCAATGAAATCGCCAACAATTGTGTCGTTCAGTTCCGACGGGTTCAGACCAAGTTTGTAGCTCTCGGCCAATATGTCATCGTCAAGTTCAAAACCGGCAAAATTTCCGATGAAGCCCGCATCTCTCGCTGCCGCAAAAAATGTTCCCGGCCCTACCGCTGGATCAAACAATGTGTGCGGACGTTCGGCGACTGTCCAAGCCGCCATGATTTTGGCGAGCCATTGCGGGGTCCAAAACTGGCCTTTTTCCCGCAAAGCTTCCCGCTCCGGCCCGCTCGGCGGCAAAACTTGGTGATTCTGTCGCTTTAGTTTATTCATCATCAAAATGCTGTGAGTGCCAGAAATAATACTTAACTTCAAGTCTATGGTCAACCACGCATCCATTTTTTACCGTGTTATTCAGCAATGAGCAAATCTAAACCAAACAGACGCGGCTCGAATGAATTGAGCCAGCGGTTTGGTGAACGCGTCCGAGATTTGCGGAAACGAAAAAACTGGTCACTCGAAGAACTGGCCGAACGCGCCAAGATGCACGTGACCTACTTAAGCTCAATCGAACGAGGATACCGCAACCCAACATTGAATGTTTTGGCAGCCGTTGCATCAGCTTTGGATGTTAGCCTTTCGTCCCTTGTCAAAGGCATTGAGGAGGACAAATAAATGGCTGGCCGTGGCATTGATTTTGAACACAAGTTTAATACGAGCCGGTGGGCTGAAGACTTGTTGCTTAAAAGCCTGCGCGCTGAAACTAAACTGGTGGCGATTCGATTTGGTCTTTCAAAGGTAAAAGCTGCCCATGAAGTAAAATACGACAAAAGTTTGGGAAAAGAACCTGACTTGTTCATTTATAAAGCTTCGGATTTAACGAAACCCGAACAGAAAATTTTAGAGACAGGCGATTTTTCGGAAGAGATTCGCGACAAACTAAAACGTGGCGGTGAACTCCATTTTATTATGGCCAAAGCATGTGCGGCTATTGAAGTTGAATTTTCTCCATATAAGGCCAGAGAGATGAAGGGAAGGTTTTGGAAACCGAAGACAGCTGAACAATGGGAGCACCGTCCGTTGAAAAATGCCAATCCGCCAATCGCACCAAATATTTGGGTCAAAGAAGAAGATTTAAGCCGACTTAACGGATGGGAAAAAGAATTTGGCGTGCCTATTTTGATTGCGCATCTTTTCGACCAAGAAGGATTTGCCGTGGCCTTAAAAGCGGTCAATGACTTCAATAATAAATTCTCCGAAGTCGGATGTGACCAAGTTCGTCTTCAAATGACGACAGGAATTTTCAAAAAGAACCAAACCTATGATCGCATAGACGCGCAAGGTGCCCGCGAGCAAAAAATCGTATTCGTTACTACGCCAGCAACCGCCACAAAGATAGGCAATGTTAAAGACGTTGAAGTTGCGGCACAGCTTGGCGTGAGCAGCTCAAAAAAGTATGTAACTCATAGCATTTTCTCTGCTGGTCACATAGTTTTTACACCGGAATTTTTATCCATGCTCACAAGCATGAGAGGTTAGAAAGAAAATCCGAAAAGGCTGTTAATTACTTCACTTGGCCAAACCCAATTTCATCGAACTGCCTGGTTGCGAGCCGATTTCCATCATCTTTGAGGATCGCTCGGTGCTGGCGATTGACAAGCCGCGCGGCTGGATGCTGGTGCCGGATTCGTGGCGCAAGACGAACTGGAACCTGCAAACGGCGATTGATTCGTCCATCCGCGCAGATGATTTCTGGGCGCGCTCGCGCAATCTGCGCTATCTCCGGCACGTTCACCGGCTGGATGCGGACACGAGCGGCGTGATGCTGTTCGCCAAGAGCGAGGGAGCGATGCGTTCGATGGGCGAGATGTTCGAGTCGCGGCGGATGGAGAAAACGTATCTGGCCGTCGTCGGGGGCGTGCCACGCGAGAAGGAATGGATTTGCGAACTGCCGCTGGGGCCGGACCCGAAAAATTTTGGCAAGATACGCGTGGATTTAACGGAGGAAGGCAAGGAAGCCGAGACGCGTTTCCGGGTGCTGCAAAGCAACGAACGCTTTACGTTGATCGAGGTAAGTCCGCTGACGGGGCGGACGCATCAGATTCGCGTGCATCTGGCGGAGTCGGGCAGTCCGATCGTGTGCGATGAACTATACGGTCGCGTGGAAAAAGGTTTTCGCCTCGGCTTGCGCGCGGTGCGGCTGGCTTACAAGGACACGTTCACGCGGCGGCCCGTGAACATCCTCGCGCCGACGGAATTTTTCCTGAAGGAATTTGGTTTCAAACTGACGCCGGAATTGGAAAAGGAAAAATGGGCGGCGCAGCAGCGCCGCCCTGCCAAGACCGATCCGGCGCGTCCGGAGTGACACGCCCCAACTGATTTACGGCGACACGACGCGGTAGAAGCGCGTGCGGAAACTGGTCGCAGTGCGGTCGGTGAACGTGAGCGAGCTGCTGGTGGCGGTAAAGTTGGTGAGGTTCACCCACGGAATCAGATTCGCAGCCAGATTCGTCGTGGCTTGGATATGGTAGCTGAAATTGGTCTGGAACGTGAGGTTAAAAATGAATCCGTTGGTTTGCCAGGCAAAGGATGTGCCGAATTGTGCGGAGGGTGAGGGCACATTGCTGGCAAGCACGCCGGCACTGAATTCGCTCGTGTCGCCGTTGGCGTCGGTCGCGGTCGCGGTCATGGATTGTCCGGCGTAATTGCCGCCGGTGTTGGTGTAGGCGAACGACGCATTACCGGAGCCATCGGTGGTCACGCTGCCGGTGCCGAGGTAAAACTGGCCTTCGTCGCCGGCGGCGACGCTGCGATAGACATCAATGAAGAAGCTGCTGTTGGCCGCGCTGTTCAGGTTTCCCAGGATGATCGTGCTGGCGGCGTAACCATAGGCGTTGGTGATGACGGGGAAATTTTGCAGGTCATTCGCGACGCCATTCAAGTCAATGCCGAGGTTGCCGTTGCTGAAAATGGAATTGCCACGGATGGAATTATTCGTCGTGCCGGAATCATACAAGGCCACACCGTCACTCCCGCCAAAGGCGATGACGTTGCCCGCGCCCGCGCCGGTGCCGCCGATGAAGTTGCCGGTCGCACCACCCAGCAGGGTGACATCGGCAATTCCATTGCCGAGTGCGTTGGTGCCGGTGACGTCGGCGCCGATGATGTTGCCTTGAACCAGATTGTTGGTGGTGCCGGCGAAATAGATATAAACTCCGTAACTGCCGTTGGCAGAAATGACATTGCCGGCACCGGCAGCAGTGCCGCCCACCAGGTTGCCGGTGGAACCAAACATCAGGGCGATGCCGGCAAACTCGTAAGGGAGCGCATTTTTTCCGCTGAAATCAGTGCCGACATAATTACCCTGAATCGTGTTGTTGTTCGCTCCATACGTGGCAATGCCGTAACTGCCGTTTCCAGAAATGAGATTGCCCGCACCGGCACTGATGCCGCCAATGAAATTCCCGCTGGCGCTGTTCAAAATCCCAATCCCGATGCCGCCATCGCCGATGGCATTCGTGCCGGTGACGTCGGGGCCGATGTAATTGCCGAGCACAAAATTATTGCTCGTGCCCGGATCGGAAATATAAAGACCGTAAGATGGGTTGCCGGATTGATTGCCGGAAATCACGTTGCGTGCACCCGGGCTGGTGCCGCCGATGGTGTTGCCGCTCACGCCGCCGATCAGGTAGATACCATAGCCTTGCGAGGGCAGGGCGACCGTGCCGGAGACATTCACGCCGATGTAATTTCCTTGAACCACATTGTTCGTCACGCCGGGGCCGGCCAGATAGATACCCACGTTGGTGTTGCCGGAAATGATGTTGCGGGCGAGCGCGTTCGTGCCGCCGATGGTGTTGCCGTTCGCGCCGGAAAAAATGCCGATGCCGGCGTAGCTGTTGGTGATGGCGTTGCCATTGGGAACGGAATTGCTCCCGCTGAAATCCGTGCCGATAAAATTGCCCAGGATGGTCGTGCCGGAAACATTCGAGTCGGACAGGTAAATGCCATACTGCTGGTTTCCCGAAAGCACATTGCGGGCACCGGCATTCGTGCCGCCGATGACCGTGCCGTTCGGGCCATCCCAAATGCCGATGCCGCTGTAAAAGTTTGTGACGGGCGCCGTGCCGGTCGCATTCAGGCCGATGTAATTTCCCAGAATGACATTCCGGTCGCTGTTCGTATCGTTGATTAGAACGCCGTAATAAGAGTTGCCGCTGATGATGTTCCGCTGCGTCGCGTTGAGCCCACCGATGACATTGTCGTGCGCGCCATGCTGGAAATAAATTCCGGCATTAAAATTCGGCGCGGCATTGGTGCCGTCGGGCTTCAAGCCGAGATAGCAATTTTCCACAAGATTGCTGGTGGCGTCGGAACAAAACAACTGGATGCCGGCGTCGGAAAAATTGTCGAACGCCAGCGCGCGCACCGTGCAATTGGTGCCGTAAAGATTCAACCCGCTCACCGGCCCGGCTTCGGGCGGCACTTGCGAGCCGTTCAGCGCGATGACGGGATAATTGACAAAACCGGGTTGCGTGGTTCCGTCAACGACGGTTCCCGCGCTCACGAGCGGCGGCAGTTCGCCGATGAGGGAAATCGTGAACGTGCCGTTGTGGTAACCCGGGTCGCTGGTGGGAATGTCAAATTGGATGGTCGTGCCGGGGTGATCGTTCGCGTAATAAATCGCGGCGCGCAGGCTGCCGAAACCGCCGTCCGCCGTGTTGGTCACGACGTTGCTCAACGGCGTCAGCGTCGCGCCGTAAAGATTTGAGACAGTGGCGCGGTCGCCGATGCTCAACGCGATGTTGCCGATTTTGTAATAATATTTTTCGTAAGCGGGCAGGGGATCAAGCGAGTCAAAGCCCGGCCCGATGTTGAAAGTGTCGGGGCCATAGTGCATGATGGATTCAAGATCATACGGACCGAACGCCGTGGAATTGGAATCAATCAAGAATTCGCTCAATCCGCCTTCGCCATTCGTTCCGCCAATAATGTTGTTGGTGTTGATGACGATGTAATTACCGCGGTCAATCCGCTGGTGCTCATGTTGCAGGCCGAAGAGATGCCCGCCTTCGTGGCACATCAGCCCGCGGGCGAGCCCGTGCAGCATAATCGTTGCCGGTGCCGGCGGACCGCTTAAATAATAGCCGGTGCCGGAACCGTCGTTGGTGTATTGCAGCAGAACATAATTGGCCTGGTTGGTGTAAGGAACGAATTTGACGTTGGCTGCCAGCTCCCATTCACACAGTCCGGCGATGATGACATTGCTCTCCGTGGCCGTGACGGTGTAATTGGTGTCGAAACAATATGGCACGATGCCGCCGGGCCAGGGAACACTGGCGGGTGCGACGCCTTGAAAATAATTTCCCGCCCAGGCCATTCGGGAAAGTGCGAGCAATAGCGCCAGTGCCAGGCGCAAAGGAAAAAACTGCGAGCCGCCCAGTTTCCGCATTGACGTTCGGACAAAAAATATTTGCATGGCTTGAATTCCCGGCACCGCGACGCATCCGCTAAACTACAGCTTGTTTGCCGTTTGTCATGCAACAAATGGACAATCCAGACAAGCGTTGGAAAAATAAAAAAGGCGCAGCCGGGCAGCGCCTTTTGCGAGCGTGTTTCAAATTCAATCAATCCGCGTAATGGACGGCGCAGCCGTAAGGTTTGGTCTGTGAAATTTCAACAGGTTTGCCGGCCAGCAATTCATCCACGGCGGCGCGGACATAATTTTTGGCGGTTCGCGGATCGCCGCTGGGCGAAGGACGATTATCAATCGCGCCGTCGTAGGCGAGCGTGCCGTCGGCGGCGATGACGAACATGTGCGGCGTGGTTTTCATGTCGTAGAGATGGCCGACCGCGCCGGAGTGATCGTCAATCCACGCGGTCGCGGTGATTTTCTGGTCCACCAATTCCTTGCGCGCCTGTTCGGGCGTGCGATAGCTGAAATTTTTCGTGTTCACGGAATCCACCACCAGCCAGACAACCCCTTTGGCCGCGAGATCGCGTTGCAATTCCTGCATCGCGCCGGTCGCGTAATGGTTGTGACAAAACGGGCAGTCGGAGTTGTAGGATTCGATGATGACGATTTTTCCTTGGTAATCGGATAGCTTGACGGTTTTGCCGTTGATGTCGGTGCCGGTGAAATCCGGAGCGGGCTTGCCGACCTCGACGGCGAACGTCGTTACGGCCATTGCCATTGCGGCGAGTAGAACCAATGCTTTTTTCATAAATAATGGGTTTCGATTTTATATTTGTTCCGTTGTTTAAGACAAATAAAACAGGGCTTCGTTCAAGCAGGACGTTTTATTGTGCCGCCTGGTCAAGGGCATTCAGCACAATGTTTGGCGTCAAGACTTCCGGCAGCACAACCGGTTGCGTGTCAGGGGTTTTCGGATAAACCAAAACCAGCGGCACGCCGGCGCGGGCGTAACGGTTCAATTCCGCCGTGATGGCGTCGGGGAAATGCGTATAATCGCCGATGAGCGCAATGGCGTTCAAGTCCTTCAATTTTTTCCGGACGGAAGAAATTTCGATGCTGGTTTTCTTGTTCACCTGACAAGTCAGGCACCAGTCGGCGGTGAAATCCACGAGCACGGGTTTGCCGTCGGCGCGCGCCTGCGTGACGGCCTCGGGGCTCCAGCGCTGCCAGTCAATTCCGTCCGGCGATTCTTTCAGCGAACCTGTCGTGTCGGTTTGAGGCATCGCTGTGCGCCAGTCCAATTCCTTTTCCAAGGCAAAGGCGTAGCCGCCAACCAGCAAAAACAAAGTGACGATTGCCGCCGCAGTTTTGTGGCTGCGACCGCGCTGAAAAAATTCGCCAAAAATCCACGCGGCAAAGGCGGCGACGACCAGAAAAATACCGAGCCACAAAACATTTTTGCCGTAGCTGCTGGAAGCGACATTGAACAGCCACACGACCGTTGCCAGCATCGGGAAGCCCATGGCGATCTTGAATTTTTCCATCCACGCGCCGGGTTTTGGCAGAAATTTGAGCCACGCCGGATTCCAGCTCAATAAAATATACGGCGACGCGAGGCCGAGGCCGACGAATGAGAAAATCAGGATAATCGTCCCCGCGTCTTGGGCAAAGGCAAAGCCGAGCGCCGGTGCCAGAAACGGCGCGGTGCAGGGTGTGGCCAAAGTCGTGGCGAGAACGCCGTTGAAAAATGCGCCCGCCATGCCGTGCCGGGATGCGAGTCCGCCCGCCGCGTCGAGGGCGCGTCCGCCGAGCGTGACCTCAAACACGCCGAACAGGTTCAGCGCAACGAGCGTGACGAGCGTGGTGAGACAGACGATGAAAATGGGGCTGCCGAATTGCATTCCCCAACCGGCATGATGCCCGGCGGCTTTGATGCTGATGACGACCGAAGCAAGAACGAGAAACGAAACGAGAACGCCCAGCGCGTAAATCAATCCGAGCGCACGGATGCGACGCGGCGAACTTCCGGCCTCGCTGACGAAGCCGAGAATTTTCAACGCGATGACGGGCAGCACGCACGGCATCAGGTTCAGGATCAGCCCGCCGATGAAGGCGTAGAGCAACATTCGCCAGAGTGATTGTGCTGGCAAGACGGGAGCGGACACAGTTGGTGTTGTGCTGGTAACGGTGGCGGGCGCAACGGCTGGAGCTTGGTCGCTGACAGGCAGCTTGACCTCAAATCCAGTTTGCTTGCCACCACTCTCCATGACAACCACACCGCTGATCTCTTTCGGCCAATCACCAGAGAATTTTTTTACGAGTTTGCGCAGGCGGAATCCAGAAGTCTTGCCAAGAAGATTTTCAGTCGCGGCTTGAATTTCAAAATTGTCACTTGCGCCCGGGAAAAAATCTGCCTTGTCAATTATCATCCTTTCGAGCGTTGCTACTGGAAAACATTCGATAATTAATGACCGCGTATCACCACTTGCCAGATTTTCCCACCACGCAGATACTGACCAGCTATTCCCCACAGGTAACGGCATTGGAACTTTATTTTTCCACGATTCAATCGTCGCCGCATCTGCCGAAGTTTTCGTTTCACCGCCGATGTTGAGTGTGGTTTCGACGTTCGTGCTGCCGGGAACGCATTGCTGCTCACATTCGAGCCACGAGACATTTGCCTTCAAATCGAGCGGACCGGGATTCAAATTCGTGGCGAGCGTGAGCGGCACGAGGAGCATGACTTCGTTTTCGTAGCCGTAAGTGGTGACTTCGGCGGGCGGTAATTTTTCCGGCAACGGCCATTGGATTTCGCCGGCGGTCACGCCGGGCGGCAATTGCCATTCAATCCTGGTGGGCAATCCGGCGGCACCTGAATTTTTCCAGTAAGTGTGCCAGCCCGCGTCCATCTTCATATCCACGCCGGCCCAAATCGTGTCGCCGGGCCGCGCGGGATTGGCGGACAAAAGCAGTTGAACGTGCGTGTGCGCCGCGCGCGCGGTCAAGGCCGCGAGACAAAAACAGATGAGGATTCCGATGCGTCGCATGTTGATTAGATGCCACAGACGGGGATTTATTTGAAATGATTTCTTTCCCGCCGTCCGCGAAAGACGCGAATGACCATCAATTCCGTGCGCCGGAGCAGTCACAAAATGGTTTGATTCAGTTTGATTCAGTTTGATTCGGTTTGATCCGGTTCCGCGTTCCGCAACAGGGATTCAGCAGATCCGGTGGCCATCATCTGCGAGAGGAAGTCCGGCTTCGCATAATCATTCATCATGCTGGACAGCTTCATGCCACGAAGCAAAGGTGCGTCTTCTTTCGCACATTCCCTCCGATATTCATCCTTTTCCTGCTCCTTGACCCGCTCCCGCTCCCGGCACTCGCGTTCGATGGCGAGCCGGCCGGCCCGATAATCCTGCCGGCGCACGCGCTCCAGAGTTTTGAGAAATTCCTGCTGACGCGCGCACCGTTCAGCGGGGTCGGTGATGGTCGCCAGCAGGTCGCGGGCGGATTCCGCGAGTTCCGCCGTGAGCACGGTGGACCAATGGTGGCTAAACTCCACGCCGCCCGCGTCAGCGGACAATTCCCCGGCCTCTTCGGTCAACTGGCGGACGAGGTTGCGCCGCTGCTGCTGTTTTTGCCAGTCCTGATAACCGCCCCCGCGCCATTTACTGAGATTCTGTTCGTTAATCCGGCTTCCGCGAAACTCCGCAGCCAGCACGGCCTGCACCGGCGGCAGAGCGTTCAGCCATTCGACGAGGGGTCCGCCCGGTTCACCGTCATCGAGCCGTTGATTCAACAGGTCGCGGATTTTTTGGGGCAGGCGGGCGATTTTGCCGTTGCGGGTGGTCATAGGATGGGTTGGTTTGCCGATAATGAGTCAACCGCCATTCCGACCGGAAAGCCAGAATTGAGTTTGCGTCGGCTGGCCGCCGAAACGACGCAACCGGGTCGCGAATTTACGTCGTCACACCCATCAAACGACGCAAGGCGGAGCCGGAATTGCGCCGTGGCAGGGCAGGGCAACGCAAAACACGAGGCGAATTGCGCCGTGACCGCCACCGGACGCCACAGCGCGGCGTCCCTACCATCGAAAGTGATATTTGAGCGGACTCACGTCCGCTGCTACGCCGAGGAAGCGGCGGACCCGGGGGAGATCAATCAGGGACGAGGTGGAACTCGTCCTTACCGGGGCGTGCGCTGTTTATTTTGAGAGCCGGCGCACGCCGGCTGCTACGGACGGCGCAGCGCGGCGTCCCTACCATTGAAAATGATACAATACCGAATTTTACGCTGGACGGGCGAGCCGCCGCAACGTGGCGGTCACCGCCGACAACAGACGGGATTTGAAGGTGGCGCGGCTTTTGACGCCCTTTTGTTTGGCGATTTGTTTCAACACGGGCACGGTGAAGTCAGGGTAGTCACGGGCATCGGTGACAAGAATCAACGGCACGATGGCTTTTTCCGCCCATTGCGCGGCGGTCGCCTTGGTCAGCGGCGGCAACCGGCGCGTTTCACGCAGAACCGCGAGGATGTCCCCGCCCGGCAACTCTTCGGGCCACTGCCGCCAGAGTTGCGCGATGCTTTCGTTTTCTTTTTCGGTTGATTCAAATTCGCGATCCGAGTTCTGGTAATAAAACGAGTGCAAGCGGTAAATCACCGGGTCGAGATACCGCACCAGCGGCGTGTCGGGCCGGAACCGCGCGCCGTTACTGGCATCAATCGGATAGTCCGCGCCGAGTTCGAGCCGGTCGGCAAGCTGCTTGAAACGGCGGCGATTGTTTGTGTGCCGGTGTGCGAGCATCGGCCACGCGTGCATCTGCCGTGCGGCGAACCGGATATGATCAGGAAACTCGTCCACGAGCCGGTCCAACTCCGCCACGCGGAGATATACGTCCCAGGCAAAAGACTCGACAAATCCGCCTTCGCTGAGTGAACCGTCCTTGTCGAGACAGTCCATCGGCAATAACTGTTGATACCGGCGAACCAGCCGGGCGGCACGTTCACCGGACGTGGTAGCGATGCGTGTTGTTTCGACAAGCAGATCATGGTCTTCAGTCACTTCGGATCGAAATAAGACATGCACATCAAAGCTGCGAAGGATGAAACCGAGAGCCAGATCAAGCTGGTCGAGGATGCGCTGCGCCGTGGCATGCATGGCCACGGCCTTTTCATCCTTGAAGCGCAAGATGGCCTCACAAAGACTCGAGACGCTGGAAATCTGGTCGAGGATGGCCGTCACGGGAGTTGCCAGTTCCAATGCCAGCGTGTTGTCCGGCAGTTTCGCCAGTTCGCGGCAATAGTCCTGCGTCCGCGGGCCGGGCAAGTCATCCAACTTTTTGGTTTGACCGGTTTGTTTTGCGGTGATGGCCAGATGCAGATGGGCGCGAAAGTGTTGCAGCCAGTCGTTCCGTTTTTTGTTCGCACCCGACGGCGGGGATGGTGGTGATTTCATGTGATGATAGACTCCGGCGCGCGATCACTGTGCCCAAAGAGCCAGGGATTGGCGGATAATTTCGTCCAGTTCGGCTTTGGATTCGCCGCCGCCGAAGGTGAACGTGCCGGTGAGATGTTGCCAGTCTTCCAATGACAGTCCGTAAAGTTCGCGGGCGATGAAGGTTTCCAGCGCGGCGCGTTCCTGCACGTCGCGGGGATTTTTCAAGAGCTTCACGGCAAAATCAGCCAGTTTCTTTTTCTGCGCGGCGGAAAGTTTTGGAATCGGCAATTCGTAAATGTAAAACATACTTACCGAAGTCGAGACGCGGCTGCGAAGATAATAATTCACAATCAAAGAATTCAGCAGACTCAAAACGCTGTTCATGTCTTCGTCGGCAAATTCGACTTGCTTCAAATTTCCTTTTGCGTCGAGTTCATATTCAAACGGCACAAAGAAAATGAGTTTGTGATTCAGGCAGGTATCTTTTGGAATTAAAGCCGCGATAAGTGTCCGCTCATTCGTGGAACTGCCAATTTCACGATACGCGAGCCGTTCATATTCATATTGCAGCTTGAACTTCTTCGCCTTGAAAATTTCGCCCAGGCGTTCGTCCAGTTCGGCGCGTTTTTCGGGAACAGCGTTGCCTTCGAGTTTTTTCGGTTCAACTTCGCGGACGAGTTTAGCTAGCCGGTAAATTTCCTTGCGCAGCAATTCCTCGCGGATCTCCTTTTCCACGACGGCATAATTGCCGGACGAAAATTTCGCGTCGAATTGCCAAATCATTTTGCCTTCGTAGAGAGGCATTTGTCCGGTAGCCAATTTCCTTCCGTTGAGATTGCGGAAGAAATGATTATCGTTGGTCATATGGAGTTCGGTGCTCAACCGAAATCCAGAATCTTTGAGCAGCGGGTGTTTGCCACGAATTTTGGTGCAGAGTTCATAATCGCGCTCGGAACGAAATTCCATGATGCCGAAATTATCCGGCGAGAACCGGCGGATCATTTCCACGCTGTATTTGATTGGCGTCGTGGAAATATCTTTCGGGTCTTGCAAGTAAAACCGCGCGTCGAATGTGTGTTTGTCTGACGGCCTTTCACCTTTGATGACTTTGAAAAATCCGAATTTGAAGCGACTGTCCACGTCTGGAAAAATGTGTTTCGTCTTTTCTTTGCCGTTCACGATTTCTTCGTAGCCACGATTTTCAAACGACGTGAGTTCTTCAAATTTGTTTTCGGTGAGCAATAATTTGCGGAGTGGGCTACAACCTTCATCGGTCTGCAAACCTGATGGCACGAGTAGCGAAAGTCGTCCGCCGTCACGGACAAGATTCAAATCACCTTCAATGAAAAGTTTGTAGAGGTTGATGTCGCTGCCCCCTTGAAATTTGAAACGCTGGCCGAAAAATGCGGAAGATTTTGCGTAGCCAGCAACGTATTCATCCCATTTGGCGCGGAAATCCGGCTCCTCGTTTAATTTGTTATTGAACCACGGCGTGAAGTCCGTGCCGGTCATCGTGCCTTTGCTGAAATTGGTTTTGAGCTTGGCGACAAATTCTTTGGCGATGGGCTTGAACCCTTCCCACGGCGGATTGCCGATGATGCCGTCGAAGCCAGAAATTTTACTTTGTTTGCCATCCGGCGTGAACCAGCACGGCCAGAAATGCAGCGCGAATCCGGCAGGTTCGCACGGCAGGTTTTCGCCCTGAAAATGTTCGACAAAGTTGGCGCGGATTTTTTCGCGCAAGGCCAGTGATTCATCCAACGCCTCGTGCCGCATCGGATTTTCGATGTAACGCGCGCGCAGTTCGGAAAGTTTCTTCAATTCCGTCTTGTGGTATTCGGCAAGCCATTCGGCCTGCTTTTTCAGTTCCACGTCCACGAGCGAATCGGCGCAATTAAAGTTGAGCGAAAGGTTGGGCAGGATTTTGACGACGTCGGTTTTGAGGTCGCGATAATTGTAATCTGCGGGCGAAAGTTTGACGGCTTCCTTCCAGATGTTGGTCTTGGTGACTTCGAGCGCGCCGGAGTCCTTGTCCACGCCAAAGATGTGACGCAGCAAAATCTGCGCGATGAGGATGCGGCGGATGTCAAAATTCCAGCGGTGGCGGAAGGCGAGGGCGGCCTCGACGTTGGGCGGCATCTCGGCGAGATACATTTCGCCGTTGTCGGGCTTGAGGATTTTTTGCACCCACGCGCAGGCGGAATCAATGCGCTGGTATTGCCGCCAGAAACTGCGCAGGGCTTTGATGAGAAAACCGCCCGAACCGCAGGCGGTGTCGGCTACGCGGATCTCAAAAAGTTCCGCCATGAGTTGGTCGGCGCGTTTGAAGTCGCATTTTTGGCTGCCAACGGCGTCGCAGATTTCGTCCGTGAGCTTTCCGGCGAGCGAGTTGACCAGAGAATCAGCCATCGGGCCGGTGATACCGGCGGGCGTGTAATAAATACCCTCGTCCTTGCGGTTGGCGGCAAGGAACATTTCGTAGCTCTTGCCGAAGATGTCCTCGTCGATGCGGCGGTAATTGTAGTGGACGATGCCGCGCGTGCTGAAAGTCTGATCCCAGGGATTGATGCCGAGGATGAAATTCAGCTTGTCGCAAAAGCGCTGAAGATTGGCGGGGTCTTTATCGAGGCGATCCAGGATGCGAACGGAGAAAATCTCGGTGTCGTAGTAGTCGTCAAAGAAATCCTCAAACCCTTCGAGAAATTTGGGAACGATGCGATGCGCGCCCTTGGCTTCCCAGCGCTGGGTCTGGCGGATGTATTCGTCCTGCGTGAAGTGATACGGGACAAGGCCGAAATCCTCAATCGTGCGGGCGAAGATGAGTTTGTTGATGAGGAGGATGATGGATTCAGCGGCCAGGTCGGGCGGAGTCCATTTGATCTTGTCGAATTCGTTGAACCAGATTTTCAGGTCTTCAAAAAACTGCTGTTCGAGTTCAGGTTTATCCGCCGTATCTTCCAGACTTCGCACGACATCCAGCACACTGCGGGTTTCGCGGCAGCGCGCGAGGAAACCGGCAAACGGCATGGTGGCGAAGTGCCGGTCCTCAAAGAAAAAATCGCGGGCGCTGAAGAACCACGCGGTGCGAAGATCGGTGAGAACCAGGTATTCGTGGTCGCGGAGATATTTTTTTACCTGAGCGACGTGGTTTTTGGGATTCGCATCACTGCGCCAGACCGCATTGGTGCCGTCGCGTTGAAACAGCGGTTTGAGTTCGAGTGGAACCAGTTGTCCGGTCGGTTCCGGCAGCACGAAATCCACCCAACCCTCGCTGCTCACCACCTGACGAGTCGGCAGAAAACCCAACACGTCTTTGCAAAGCGCGGTGAAAAGGTCCTCGGCGGCAGATTCGGGTTTCGCGCCATTTTTCAGGTCGAGCAGATATTTTTCAACCGGAGCGTAAGCCGAGGGCCGCCGCAGGTCCGGCGCAAGCGGCAGAAATTCAATGCGTTCACATTCCGTAAAACTTTGGAGGGCGATGAGAATGTCGTCTGGTTTCACGTGCCGCCAGTCTGCTGAAACAAAACGTGGAAGGCAATTGCATGATTTCAATCCACGCCGCCGCCGGGCGGGTCAAAGCCTGACTGCGGCCGGAAATTTAATTCTGGAAAGCGGCGGCGGTTTGCCCCAAGTTATCCGTGATTAATTTATGGACGTAAAACTTCCCAAACTGGGCGAGGGCGCGGATTCGGGTGTCGTGGTCAACCTCTTGGTCAAAGAAGGTGACACGGTCACGAAGGATCAGGCCATACTTGAATTGGAAAATGAAAAGGCCGTGGCGTCAATCCCGTCCACAGGCGCGGGCGTCGTCACCAAAATTTATGTGAAGGCGGGTGACCGGCTCGGTGTCGGCCAGCGCATTTTGACCTTGGAAGGCGCGGGCACGCCCACCGCAGCTCCGGCGGCGGCACCGAAACTGGCGGCAAAAAAAGTGACGGCGAAGGCCGCACCGGAGCCTGAACCGGAAGAAACCGTTGAGGAATCTGCCGGAGACGAGGCAGAAATTTCGGATGAAAATGTCGCCGCGTCGCCGTCCCTCCGCAAAATGGCGCGCGAACTCGGCATCAATCTTGGCAAAATCCACGGCAGCGAGTCCGGGGGACGCATTGTCATCGGCGATGTGCGCGCCTACATCCAACGTCTGGTCAAAGCGTCGGCCAAACCCGCCACGGCGGCGGCAACGACTGCGGTTCCGGCGAAACCCGTTCCGGTGCAGATTGATTTCTCGCAGTGGGGACCGGTTGTCAAAAGGCCGGTCACGGCATTGCGCAAGGTCATTGTGCGGCGCATGACGGAAAGCTGGAATTCCGTCGCCCGCGTGACGCAGTTTGACGACATTGATTTCACGCGCGTCGGCGAGCTTCGCAAAAAATTCGCGGCGGCCTACGAAGCGAAAGGCGTCAAGCTCACGCTCACGCCATTCATATTGAAGGCCGTGGCGGAGACGTTGAAGAAGCATCCGGTTTTTAATTCGAGCCTCGACGAAGTGGCGGACGAAATCATCATCAAGGAATACATCCATCTGGGCATCGCGGTGGACACGGATCAGGGCCTGATGGTTCCGGTGATCCGCGATGTGGACAAAAAATCCATGCCCGATCTGGCGAAGGAGCTGGAATTGCTCGCGGCGAAGGCACGCGACCGGAAAATTTCCGCCGACGAAATGAAGGGCGGCACGTTCACGATCTCCAACCAGGGGGCGATTGGCGGCGCGCATTTCACGCCGATCGTCAATCTGCCGGAAGTGGCGATACTCGGACTCGGACGCGGCGCGTTGAAACCGGTGGTGCGCGACGGAAAAATTGAAGCGCGGGTTTTGACGCCGGTGGCGTTGAGCTACGACCATCGCGTGATTGACGGCGGCAGCGCGGCGCGGTTCGCGGTGGACCTGGCGAAGGCGTTTGAAAACTTCGGCGAAGAGGCCGTGAAGATCTGATTTTGTATGGATTCAATCAAAACTGAAATTGTGGTCGTGGGCGCGGGACCGGGCGGTTATGCGGCGGCGTTTTATGCGGCGGATCTGGGCAAAAAAGTGATCCTCGTCGAGCGCGATAAAACGCTCGGCGGCGTCTGCCTGAACCGCGGCTGCATTCCGTCGAAGGCGCTGCTTTACGCGACGCATCAGATCGTGAACGCACGCGAATCGGGGCATCGCGGCATCACATTTGCGGAACCTAGAATTGAACTAGACAGACTGCGCGCGTGGAAGGAATCCGTGCTTGCCAAGTTGAGCGGCGGCGTGGCCGCGCTCGCCAAGCTGCGCGGCGTGCAGGTCATCGCCGGGCGCGGTTATTTTGAAGGGTCGAACAAATTGCGCGTCGAGACGGAGAACGGCCAGCAATTCGTGGAATACGAGCAGGCGATACTCGCGGTCGGCTCGCTGCCCGCGATGCCGAAGGCCTTTGACCTCGGCAACCCGCGCGTGATGACCTCGACCGAGGCGCTCGAAATCGAGGACATTCCTGAAAACCTGCTCGTCGTGGGCGGCGGTTACATCGGCATGGAAATGAGCACGGTCTACGCGGCGCTCGGCAGCCGGATCACGCTGGTTGAGGCGATGGATGCGATACTCGCCGGCGCGGATGCCGACCTCGTGCGCCCGGTGGTCGCGCACGCGAAAAAGATGTTCAAGGAAATCCGCCTCAAGGCCAGGGTCACGAAAATGTCCACGGTTGGCAGACAGATCAAGGTTGAATCCGAATACAACGGCGAAAAACTTTCGGAACTATACGACCGCGTACTGGTATCCGTCGGTCGCGTGCCGAACAGCCGGGATCTCGGCCTGGAAAACACCAAGGTCGAACTGGACGAACGCGGATTTGTGAAAGTCAACGCGCAGCAGCAGACGAGCGACCCGGGCATTTATGCGATCGGCGACATCGCGGGCGGAATTTTGCTCGCGCACAAGGCGCACCGGGAGGCGCGCATCGCCGTTGAAGTGCTCACGGGGGGGAACAGCGCGTTTGACAGCGTGATACCGGCGGTGGTTTTCACCGACCCCGAACTTGCGTGGTGCGGTTTGACCGAGGCCGAAGCGAAGGAAAAAGGCATCGCCTGCGAAGTCGCAAAATTTCCGTGGACGGCTTCCGGCCGGGCGTTGACCTTCGACCGCACGGACGGCGTGACGAAAATCATGGTTGATCCGGCCACTGAACGGGTTTTGGGGGTGGGCATCTGCGGCGCGGGCGCGGGCGAATTGATCGCCGAAGCCGTGCTGGCGATGGAAATGGGCGCGACGGTCGAGGACATCGCGCTGACGATTCATCCGCATCCGACCCTGACCGAAACGCTCATGGAATGTGCCGACGCCTATCACGGCCATGCGACGCACATTTTCACCAGGAAAAAGGCGGCGGAGTAAAACCTGGAATCCACGGAACGAAACTGGCACCGGCTGTCAGGCTGACGGTTTTTTACAGGAAGCCGTTGCGAAAAAGTGCAGGAGTTCAGCGAATTGGTGTGTTCATAATTTTTGGATGTCTTGGTTAAAACTGACGACGAGAAATCCGACGAGCTGCTTGAGAGACGTTGCATTGGTCGTTGCGTGACCATTGCGCGGACGTATTGCGAGTTGTCTCGCAAGTTTCCGGCGCGGACATTGCGCGTCCAAATTCGGCGCAAGGCAAGTTGTCTTGCGAGTCGTCTTGACGGACATTCAGCGGCATTGCGGTTGCCACTGTCCGGCCATTGCCGGGACGTTGCGCGGACATGACGCGAGATATTTCGCCGGATTTCTTGCCGGACGTTTCACGCCCATCGCGCGACCATCTCACGGGACTCCGCGCAACCATCGGCGAGATATGGGCGAGCCGAAAAAACCTTGTCCAGACAAGGGGTAAGGCTTGCACCTCATTAAAGCGATAACACTGAACCTTGCGATTACACCATGATGGAAAATTGTTGCACACGACTTTTCGCGCTTCGTGAACATGACCGCGCAATTTGTTGGTGCAATTCGTGACGCTGATTTGAAGTGCGCTTGTGCCTGCCTTTTGGTGGGCACATCTGCCATCAGATAATTCTAGTCCTGCTGCTTATCCTCCTTGGTAAAATCCACATGATCCCGATACTTCACTTTCCGGTTGCCTTTGTCCTTCGGGTCGGTATTGGCAAAATCGTCGGCCTCTTTCGCTTCCTTGGGAGTTTTTGGCTCCTCCCTAATCGAGGCCGGTCGGAGGCGATCCCATAAACGGAGCGGACTTTCATTCGGTTCATCAATGTAGCCCACCTTGCGCTTCATTTCCGCCGCCCATGCCTTGCATTCGCTGACGGACACCGCAATGTAAGGCCGTTGCTTGGCTTTGCGTTTTGCGCCAAACAACGTGGTTTCCTCGCTGGTGATGTAAAAGAAAAAGGCGGTCAATTTGCCCTCCTTGATGCGTTTGTGGACGCCCGCGCGTGAAACCGGCACGAACAGGACGACCCCATTGGTCGAAAGCCCCACGTCACCTTTGTAATACTCGCCGAGGGCTTCAAACCATTCGGCGCATTGGGCGTGTGTCCCTTCCCGCCGATAGGCGCGAGTGCCAGGCGTCGGCTCGCCAACCAACTCGTGCAATTCTTTCGGCACCTCGATGAATGGAAATTGAATAAACGGCATTTATTTGAGTGTAGTCGAAAATATACAACTGTCAACCATAATCTCGCAATCGTATTTCGGAATGTCGTGCCAACGGCTTGGAGACCATCTGGCGCATGATTGAGTCAATCCGATGTGCATGTTGGGGATGACTTTTGCGCCTGCACCTGTCGCCTCCAGCACCACCTCATAAATTTTTGTTCCATTTTGACGTTCGCGGCTCAAAGATGTTAAACTTGGAAAAGCATGAAAGGATTTCTCGGCAATCTTTTTGGTAAAAAGCAGCCTCCGCTCAAAATCCAAGAACGGAACGAGCCGGCGCGCCAAAATGAATCGCAGAGCGAGGCCGATGAGTTCTTCAAAATAGGCGATTTGATTGGTGGCGAGTTTGAAGTGGTCGGGAATTTGGGAAAAGGCGGCTTTGGTCTCGTTTACCGGGCACGCCATTGTGAAACAGGGGCGGAATTCGCTCTGAAAACCTTCCGCGACGAGTTTTTGGACGATTCAAAAGCTCGTGATGCGTTCAAAAAAGAGGCTCTTTTGTGGGTTAATTTGGAAAATCATCCCTTCATTCTCGCCGCCACGGTTGTGCTTGAGATTTCTGGCCGGTTGTTTGTTGTTATGGATTATATCGCCCCTGATAAGCAAGGGTGCGTCAACCTGACTGATCATCTCGCGCAAACTGCTGGCCCTCTCAATTTGGGGCGCACATTAGAGTGGGCTATTCAATTTTGCCTGGGAATGGAACACGCCCAAGCGCACGGCATCCAGTGCCACCGGGACATTAAGCCAGCCAACATCTTGATTACTCAAAACGGAACGCTCCAAATTGGAGATTTTGGCTTGTCACGCGCGGCAGAGACAGCTTGGCGTCAATCTTACAGTCAAAACGGTTTGTTAGTAAATGGCAGTCGAAAAAATGGCTTCAGCTTTAGTTTGATGCAATCCGATGGAAAGTTCAGAAGCGGCACGCCGGGCTACATCGCACCGGAGGTGTATCGTTTTGAAGGAGCGGACATCCGAAGTGATATTTACAGTTTCGGGCTGGTCTTATGGCAGATGGTTGCCGGAAGCCAAGTTCCACCATTTATGGTGCCCTGGCGAGGCGATATGGAAATTTTTTTACAAGGTATCTATGAAAAACAGATGACAGGCCACGCACCCCGGATGAAGGGGCCGCTGGTGTTAGCAATTGATCGCTGTCTTCGACCGAATCCTTCGGAAAGATTCGGAAGTTTTCGTGAATTGCGAAAAGTTTTAGAGCCAATTTTTGAGGAAATAACGGGGCAAAAGTTCGAGAAGCCGCAGACTGGAAAACAAACGGTAGATTTCTGGCACAAAAAAGGTGTTTCGTTATCTGCCCTGAAACGACACAAGGAGGCCGTTGGCTGCTATGACCGAGCGTTGCAGATTGACCCGCGATACACTTCCGCTTGGATTGGCAAAGGTGTCGCACTTATTGAACTTGGTCAGCATGAGGAAGCGATTGGGTGCTAGCTGGCTCGACGGTCTCGGTCGTGTCGAGGAGGCGATTCGATGCTGTGACAAAGCTCTGTCAATTGACCCACGAAACGAACAAGCTTTGTTTTGGAAAGGTAGTCGGTTCGCTCGCTCTAATCGGCACGAGGACGCAATTAGGCTTTACAACGAGGTGCTGGCAATCAATCCGCGTAACGCAGATTTTTGGCATAACAAAGCTTTGTCAGAGGATATTCTCGGACGGCGGCGCGAAGCGGTGAATAATTATCGAAAATATCTTGAACTGGCATCGCCGCAAGCCACCAAGGAGATCGCATTTGCTCGGCAGCGAATCCAAGAATTGGAGAGAGCTGCTTAAATGGACACTAAATCAACGGTCTGTGCGCTTTGCGGTTTAACACCAGACACTATCAGTGTGCCTAAAATGACAACGACATAGGGGACCAGTAGGTTTGAACCTCAAAAACCTCGTCGTTTGCAGGGTCAAACTTAAATTCGAGGGTAATATTGACAACCTCCATCTGGTCAACGTTCCTGAAATCTGGCTGGGTGTCTGTTGGGTCACTGATTTCCAGCGACGCTTTAACATCAACATGGCAAACGAACTCTACTGACGCGGTTGGCCCATCGCACGAGACGACCAAAGTATCTAAAATATCAGCGAGCTGCACCGCGTTTAATTGAACAAATCCAGCGTGGTCTCGTAATTCGCCTGGGAGAGATTTTATGATGTCCTGCAATTTTTTTTCTATCTGCTTAAAGTTCCTTTTTACCGTTGCGTGAACCTGTTTGATAGTATCGGCATGAGCGTTATATCGGTCGAGAAAATGAGATAATGTTTCAACGTGTTCAAGATGTGGATGCAACTTGCACGCATCGGCAAAATCCAGGTCTCCGCTCACAACATACACGCTTTCGTCGTTTAGTCCCGCTTTCGATTTGAGCGCCTCCAAAACAAAGGCGTCTGGAAATTCTGCTTTCTTTTTGCCAGCACCAAACGGGGGTTTTCTCTCAAAATAAAGATCAAGCACTGTCGCCAACGCAGTTTGAGGCAATTTCACTTGCTCAACGTGGCATTTCTCGAAAAAATCATTTATCTGCTTGGCCAGCGCATTGATTAGCTCGTCCATTGTGAGGTTGTTGACCGGAACCCCAAAGACGACAATGCCAGGCTGGTGCAGTAAAGAAACGAATTCAGCAGCCTTTTTCAGCACTTTACTTATTTCAGCCGCAACCTCTGGAATCTGGGCATCAATTTCGCGGCGCGTAATTTCGGTAGTCAGCAAAGTCAGTTTTTGGGTCTCACAAAGCTCGCGCAGCTTTGCAAACGAAGGGGTCGAAACCGCAAAACGAGCCGCTCGAAATACTTGTGTGTCAACAAACACACGTTTGCCATTGAGCAGCTTGGACATGAGCGTCATTTCAAAAAATCATTCAACGCTTTTTCAAGCATTTGGAATGTTTCCTCCAAGCGCAGCACCAGCGGAGAAATTTTCTGCCAATCCAAGTCAAAGGAATATGCGTTGCGGAACACATGACGGAAACGCAGGTATTCATTCAACGAGTCGTGAAGTTCTTCCGACAGCAACGCCGGTCGGTGCGCGGTCGGCGATTTCATCCGCAGCAAAAGTTCACGATGCCAGGAATCGCCGCGCACCGGCTCGCCATCCAACTCCACCGCCACGCGCTTGAAAATATTTTCCACGCCGGTGTAAAATGAATGAAGCAAGGCCGCCAGCGCGGACAGTTCGATTTCAGTCGGGGCCGTGGTGCGGCATTTGGCGAGAAGTCCGTGAATGCCAGACAGCAAACGCTGCAACTGTTCGCGTTCCGTGGCCTGTTGCTTGCGGAATTTATCCCACGCGGACGAGTTCATTCTCCGTGCGTAGGTAGCGGGTGAACGGCGTGCTGCGATCCAGGTCAATCAAATCCACCGAACGGCCAATCAAATCACTGACCCGCGCGCCCATGCGATAGAAAACGGACGGGGGCAGGCCGGAAACCGCCAGATCGAGATCGGAAGCGGCATCACCCGTCCCATGTGCAGCAGAGCCAAAGACATAAATCTCCCGTGCGCCAGCGGTTTTGAGTTCGGCAGCGGCGCGCTTGATTAAAATGTCTGTCTCGGTGCTCACGGTTACACAACTGTGCGTCTTTTGAGTCTGAAAGTCAAAATGTTAAGAAATGTGCTTTCAATTCCAAATAAATAAATTGGCGTGAAAATCCTCTCGTGCGCGAAATCCTAAAGGCAAAACTCCCGGAGCCGGGCGGCGGGTGCAATGTGGAGCGCAGCCGGATGAGGCGAGCAATACATTGACGCGACGACCGGCGACATAAAATTAAATTTTGGATTCGCGCACACGATGCCACGCCAATGCGTTGACGTGGTGTTGACAGGAATATTCGTGAGCCAAACCATGCTTGATGCTAAATAAGAGGCTTTGCCAACTCAAAAAAATCACCGGCTGGATTGTCAATATTCAAGACATATTCACCGAGCTTGGCGGGAATATGTTTACCATATTGCGCGAACAACTGATTCACATGCGCAAGAGTTTTTTCTTGGAGTTCTTGGCATAATTTTATGATGTGTGGCAGCAGTTCAGGCGTCGCTTGATATTGGCTTCTTAGCAATAGCGTTTCTGTTGAAAGGCGCTTGGCGCGGACTTGATTAGCCTGCCCCACATCGGCCAATTCAAAACCAATCGCATCGGAGTGGGCATAAATCTGATCACGGTGATCCAAAATTGATTGGTGTAGTTCCAAATGCTCTTGGGGAATTATTTCTATTCCAAGCACACCAACTCCCTTAGTTCTCTTGAACGGTCTTCCGTAAAGAACATAAACCGCCGTTATCAGTGGAAAAAACATGGGGGCATCTTCCGCAATTTTGTTTTGGAGAATATATTCAGCCGCGACCTGAGCGTGTTTGAAGCATTGGACAGCATAATACTTTTTCCAAAGCAGTTTGGCGTCTTCAAATTCTTGCGGTTGCATTTTTTCTGGATCATCTTTGCAAATTCCGCCGCCGCCGCAAGGATTCCTTCATGGCCAAACAAAAGGACGCGCTTTGCGACGCACCTTGTGATGGATACAGCGGCAATTGCCTACGTTCACGCCAACCATGAAAGGGCGTTGATACGAACCATCAGGAAAGACGTTTTGCGACGAGACACCATCCCCTTACGTTGGTAGAGGCCGTGGATGTGCGACGGCGAAGCACCGTTGAAATTCGTTGAATGGTGCTGACGGGTTCAACGCTTCTCAACGCATCCAGTCAACACCGTTCAACATCAGCCGTCCACGTCACCGAAATCATCCGGCGAAGTCACAGCCAGGACGAGCGGATGCGAGCGGCTAAAAATGAAAAAAATGGCCATGACACTTACCCCGCCTCTGATGGTGAACCCGGCTGCTTGGAAAAAATCTGTGGCATGCAGCAAACGCCGCCGGTGAAAACGCCGCAAGGTTGCGCTGGTGAAGTGATGCACCGACGACCGAATGAAACCTGATTTGATGACGGACGCTGTTCTCCTTGCCATGCAACGCGTTTGACGTAACATCGGAGCGACCAAACTGGCGACTGTGATACACACAGCGATGGCGCTGATGTAAAACGGCCAATTTCCCGTCAGACATCTTCCCTAAGCACAGCTTGAAGCCACGACCGCAGCCGCAAATGTTGCGCAAAATTAGCGCAAAAATCGCGCGAAAAGTTCACGCAATTAAACACCATTCAGCACGGTTCAACGTCAGCCGTTCATGCCGCTGGAATCGTCCAGCCAAGTCACACCCAGGACAAACGCAAATGAGCGGCGAAAAATGGAAATTGGTCAAGGCACGCGTTACCCCGTAGTTTCACACGGTTTTTACGGCTCGCCAAAATCTCGCCGAATGTTGCGCGAAATGCTTCGCCTGATGCTAACCGTCCGTTGACACCCAGTTGCCAACCATGTTGCTTTCTATTGAACAAACACGAAGGTTCGATTCCCTTCACCCGCTCCATTATAAATCAAGCACTTACAAAGAAGTGCAGGAAAAATTGCCGTCAAAAAATAATTTTTATTTTTGTCGTCGAATTGCGGGTTTGGCTGCTTTTTCAGAACACGGCTAAAAGCCGTGACGCCTAAAATTTTTGGTTTGAAAGTGAACAGCAAATCAATCTGTCTGGCGTTTGACTTCCCCGCTTTAAATCCGGCGGCAGGAGCAAGGCGCTGTCAGTTTTATTATCCAGCATGGCGCGCACTTTGCGGGCGAGAATTGCAGGCGTATAAGGCTTGGACAGGAACTCAACTCCGTTTTCAAGCACACCATGCTGGGCAAGGGCGTCATCCGTATAACCCGACGTGAAGAGGATTTTGAGATCGGAATAAGTCGTTTGCAGCCACTCCGCCATCATTTTGCCGCCCATCAACGGCATGATGACATCGGTGATCACCAAACGAATAGGCGATCCTTTGTGTTCCCGTGCCACACGCAACGCGTCCTGCCCATTCGCGGCCGTCAGCACTTCATAACCTTGGGCTTCCAATACACCACAAGCCAGATGCCGCAAGGAGGGATCGTCTTCCACGACCAACAAAGTTTCCGTCCCGGGCGGCAACGGGCCCGTTTGGCCCGGTCTGGCCGCGACATCCAGCGGCTGCTCGACGTGCGGAAAATAAATCTTGAAGGTTGTGCCTTGGCCCAACTCGCTTTGAACTTCGATATGGCCGTGGCATTGTTGGACGATGGTCTGGCAGGTCGCCAATCCCAAGCCGGTGCCCTTGCCTAAAGGCTTCGTCGTGAAAAACGCCTCAAACAAACGCTTTTTCACTTCCTCGGTCATGCCGGTTCCCGTGTCACTGACACTAAGCATCACATAGTCGCCGGGAATTACGCCTATGTGCGCGCGTGTATAATTTCCATCGAACGTGACATTGTCGGTGGCGATGGTGAGCTTGCCGCCGTTGGGCATGGCATCGCGGGCATTAACGACCAGATTCATCAGCACTTGCCCGACGTAACCGGAGTCGCCCTTAATACGTCCGATTTGTTTTCCGGGAACAATCGTCATTTCGATATTCTCGTCAATGAGCCGCCGCAGCATTTTGTCCAGGTCATTTACCACTTCATTGAGGTCGAGAACGACGGGTTGCACCGTTTGCTTGCGGCTGAAGACGAGCAGTTGCCGCGTCAACCCGGCGGCGCGATCCGCCGCGTGCCGGATTTCCGCGACATTTTTGTGTATGGGATCATCGGGGCCGAATTCCTGCATCATCAAATCGCTGTAACCCATGATGACGGCGAGGATGTTGTTGAAATCATGCGCCACGCCGCCGGCAAGCTGGCCAATCACCTCCATTTTTTGCGCTTCGATGAACTGCGCCTCCAGCCGATGGCTTTCGACAAGGCGTTGCCCCAACTGGTCGCGTGTTGCATTCAACTCGGCGTTGGTTTGCTCCAAGGCAATATTCTTTTCCTCCAGTTTATCCACCAGCCGCTTGCTGTATTCCTTGAGCACCTCGACTTCCGGCAGTGCCCCCACGCGAGGCACAGCCGGTGGCTTGGCGATGACCTCGTGCAGCGCGGCGATGATGATCTCGATGGAGGCGGGCTTGTTCAGGTATTTGTCTGCACCCACGTCGATAGCCAGCTTCACATCGCTCGACGAGGTATAGGTGGACGAGTAAATGATGGTCGGCAGGTTGTGCAGGCGGTCGCTCTTGCGGATTTCGTGGCACAGCCGGTAACCGTCCATGCGTGGCATAAGGATATCCGAGATCACCACGTCCACGCGCTGGTGATTTAGCAGTTCGAGCGCCGCCACACCGTCTTCAGCCTCTACCACCATGAGGCCTTCGGCCTCCAGTTGCGCGCGCATCAGTTTCAGATTGGTCGGGTTGTCGTCAACAATGAGAACGTTCATGCGATTGCCTTTGTCTGGCCCGGGCTTCGGACGCCGGTGATGCCGTGCTTTTCGAGATCCGGTTTGACGTGTTGCTCAAAACATTCGGGACAAACGCCGTGGCTGAACCGCGTGTCGGTATGCTGACTGATGTAGGTCTCGACGGATTGCCAATAGTCCTTGTCGTCACGGATTTTCCTGCAGTAGCTGCAAGTAGGCAGCAATGTGTTCAACACTTTCACTTCAGAGAGGGCTTGGGACAGTTCCCCGTTGGCGGTTTCGAGTTCCGCCGTGCGTTCCCTGACGCGTCGTTCAAGGGAATCATTCGACTCACGAAGTCCGGCCATCGCCTGTTCAAGGTCATGATTTTTCTCTTCCAACTTTTTAACGAGAGCTGCGCTGTAAGCCTTCATGATAAATGCGGTATCCGATTCTTTCAATATGGATGCTTTGCGCTCGTTCGCATGGCTCATTGCCTCTGCGAGCGTTCGCAAGATAACTTCAGTGGGTGCAGGTTTGGTCAGATACTTGTCCGCACCTACGGTTTGAGAAAGCTGTTGGTCGCCAGGTGAAGTGTAAGTGCTAGTATAGTGAATCAACGGGAGGTGCTTCAAGTTGTCGCGATGGCGTAATTCATGACAAAGACGGAAGCCGTCCATGTTTGGCATGAGAATGTCGGAGATTATGGCGTCCACTTTTTCACGGTCGAGGATTTGCAAGGCCACAACGCCGTCGGAGGCTTCGAGCGTGGTGTGGCCCTCGGCCTCAAGCGTCACACGCAGGAGTTTCCGGTTGGTCTCGAGATCATCAACAATGAGGATGTTCATAATCTGGTCTTCGATGAGGAAGTTTTTGCCTTGGCAGCGACGACATCCTCGATTTGTTGCAAGAGCGTGCGGGTGTTGATGGGCTTGATGATATAAGCGTCACAACCAGACTTGATGGCCTCGTCTTTGCCGTATTCGGCCGAAAACGCCGTGATGGCAATGATTGGAATGTCGCGGGTGGCCGATTCCTCACGGCACTGGCGGGCGACCGCAAAGCCTTTGATGCCGGGCAGGCGCAAGTCCAACAGGATGACATCTGGCCGGACCGCTTTAAGGGAATAAATGGCCTGGTCAGCAGTCGTCGCGAGCATCACGACATGGCCGCCCATCTGGAGCACTTCGCTGGTGAGTTTCAAACTGGTAGGGTCGTCTTCAATGATAAGGATTTTCATATTTTTTATAAAGTTGTTGAATCTGCGCGTGCCATGAATTCCATCACTTGTGCCGGGAACATGCGCGTGTCAATTGGTTTGGTGATGTAGCCGTCGCACCCGGCATCGAGCGCCTTCTGGTCATCGCCCTTCATCGCGAAGGCGGTAAGAGCGACGATGCGGATGTGGCGGGTGCGCTCGTCAGCCTTCAGTTTACGCGTGAGCGTGAGTCCGTCCATACCGGGCAAAGCGATGTCCAGGAGGATCAATTCTGGCAGAGTGTCGGTGAGGACGATTTGTGCCGCCTCCGCGTCTATGGCCTTAAGAATTTCATATCCCTCAAACTGGAGTAAGTCAGAGACGAGCTTGAGGTTGGTGGGATTGTCGTCAACAACAAGGATTTTCATGCTCATGTAGTCTCTCCATTTCTTGTCATCACGGGCAGAACGACGGTGAACACACTGCCTTTGCCCGGCTCGCTTTCCACCTTGATGTGGCCGCCTTGGAACTCGACGATTTTTTTCGTCAAGGCCAGACCGAGGCCAGTGCCTTCAAAACGACGCGCGGTGCCGGAATCCAATTGTTCAAACTCGGTGAAAAGCCGATTGATGTCCTCCGCCTTGATACCGATGCCAGTGTCGCGAACCTGCACTTCTAGCCGGTGCGCGTCGAGTCGGCGGGCGTGAATGTCTACCTTGCCGCCGTCGTCGCTGAATTTCACCGCGTTGGAAAGCAGGTTGTAGAGGACCTGCTTGAACTTATGCTGGTCGAGCGTAACGGCGTCGAGATCAGCCCCGATTTCGATGCCGACGGCGATGCGCTTTTTATTGGCGATGCCCTTGATGACAGCGGCAACTTCTTCGACGGCCTTGTGCACAGCGAAAATCTCCGGGTGTAACTCCATCTTGCCAGCCTCCACTTTTGCGAGGTCGAGCACATCGTTGATGAGTTGAAGCAGATGACGGGCGCTGTTGAGCACGTCGCCCATATATTCTTTCTGTTTCGGCTGGAGCGGACCTGGCTTCTCGTCAATCAGGAACTCGCTGAAGCCGATGATGCCGTTGAGTGGGGTGCGCAACTCGTGGGACATATTTGCGAGGAATTCACTCTTCATCCGATTGGCTTCCTGAAGCGATTGTTCGAAGCGCTTGCGCTCGGTCACATCGCGCGCGGCGGCGAACACGCCCTGTAACTTCCTGTCCCGGTCGTAGAAAGTGGTGGCGTTGTAGGAAACAACGGTATTCTTGCCGTCCCTGGCGCAGGCGGTGAGTTCGTAGTTGGTTACCTTCTTTTCGCTTAACACCAGCTTGATACCCGCTTCTGCACGGTCAGGATCGGTGAAATAGTTCTTGAACGGCGCGCCGATCAACTCGTCGCGCGTGGAGCCCGTGAGCGCCTCCATTTGCTTGTTGACGTCGGAGATGATGCCGGACGGATCGGTGGTCATCAACGCATCAATGTTAGATTCAATTAGGGAACGCGTGTAGAACTGCTGGTCGCGCAGACGCTGGTCGAGTTTCTTTTGCTCGGCTTCGACCTGCTTGCGCGCGGTATTATCGGTGCCGATCAACAGATAACCGATGATTCCACCCTGACTGTTGCGCAACGCCGTAACTGATACAACCGCTGGAAAGCGGGTGCCGTCCTTGCGGATTTTGGTCAATTCGTAAACATCTTCAATCCCGCGCGAGGCTTTGAATACCAAGGCCTCGAACCCAGGTGCAATCGTGGTTCCTGCTTCATGGCTCAACGCTTTGGCGCGGGCGATCACTTCCTGTGGATCGTGAAGGTGGGCTGGTGTGACCTTGTTCATCACGTCAGAAGCCGTGTAACCCAACATCCGTTCGGCGCCGACATTGAATAATTGAATCACACCTTTCTCATCCGTGGCGATGCAGGAAAAGTAAGCACTGTTGAAAATGGCGTTCTGCAAAGCACCTGCTTTCAATAACGCCTCTTCCGCCCGCTTGCGTGCGGTATTATCGGTGCCGATCAACAGATAACCGATGATTTCGCCCTGGCCGTCGCGTAACGCCGTGACCGACACCACCGCTGGAAAGCGGGTGCCATCCTTGCGAATGTAGGTCAATTCATAAACGTCCTCAATCCCGCGCGAGGCTTTGAAAACCAAAGCCTCGAACCCCGGCGCAATCGTGGTTCCCAACTCCTGGCTCAACGCGGTGGCGCGCACGATTATTTCCTGCGGATCGGAAATCTCAGCCGGTGTGATCTTATTCATCACCTCGGCGGCAGTGTAGCCCAGCATGCGTTCGGCACCGACGTTGAAAATCTGAATTACGCCCTTCGCATCGGTGGCGATGCTCGAGAAATTGGCGCTGTTGAAGATGGCGCTCTGTAAAGCCCCGGCCTTAAGCGACGCCGCTTCCTCCTGCCTGCGTTCAGTGACATTGCGGGCAACTCCATACATCACCCGGTCCTCGATGACCGGCGTGACGCTCCATTGAAACCATCGGTAGGAACCATCCTTGCAACGGTAGCGGTTCTCAAATGCGATCAGTCTCTTGCCGCCGGAGACTTTCTCCGCCTCGGCCAATGTGGCTTCCCGGTCGTCGGGATGGATGAATTCGATGAACGGCGTGGCGAGCAACTCCGCCTTCGTGTAGCCGAGTGTTTTCTCCCAGGCCGGATTCAAATCCTTGAAATAGCCGTCAAAGCCAAGGGTGCAAAACACGTCCTGCGAGAGGGTGAAAAATCGTCTGCGATCTTCCTCCGCCCGCTTGCGCGCGGTGTTGTCCGTGCCAATCAACAGATAGCCGATGAGGGCATTCTGCGCATCGCGCAGAACTGTTACTGATACGATGGCGGGAAAACGACTCCCATCCTTGCGAATCTTGGTCACCTCGAAGATATCCTCGATCCCATGCGAAGCCTTGAAGACCAAGGCTTCAAAGCCCGGCGCGATTGGCGTGGCGAACTCGACGCTCAACGCGGTGGCGCGAGCGATCACTTCCCGCGGATCGTGAAGGTCGGCTGGCGTGATCTTGTTCGTCACCTCGGCGGACGTGTAACCAAACATGCGCTCAGCGCCGACGTTGAATAATTGAATGACGCCTTTTGCGTCGGTGGCGATGCACGAGAAGCTGGTGCTGTTGAAGATCGCGCCTTGCAGAACCTCCGCCTTGATCAGGGCAACTCGCGCCTGCTGATCGCGGGTGGCGAAGTCGGCCCGGTGGCGCGCACGATGGAGTACCTCGTTTAGCACGCTGATGACCACGCCAGCCAGCATGACAAAAAATAAGTCCCAACGGTCGACTGCGGATGCGACTCGGAAGCTATGGAGCGGCGGCAACAAATAATAACTTGCGCAGAAATAGGAGAGCGCCGTTGCCAGCAACCCGACACGCAGTCCGCCCACATAGGCGCTGAGCATGATCGGCACTGTGAAAATTATCAGTGTCGGTCGCCCGTCCAACTGGCCATTGAGTGCAAGGCGCAAACCGAGCGTCGCAAACATCACCACCATCGCGAACACATAAGCCTGCCATGGCTTCAGCAAACCTGTATCGCGCCGGACTTTGGTGACGATCCCCCCCGCGATGGGGTCGCCATCGAGAATAGCTTTTTGATCCATATTTGTTCCGATCTTGAACAGTGACTGGCCTTGTATCGTATTCAACTAGACCGCCGCTGCCGCCGCCACAGTTCACAGACGACCGATGACGTGACTTCACTTTTTCGGTCCCCTGATGCATTAGTCTGGAACTTAAGAAAGGCAAACCGTATACGACGGAAGACAGACTTCTCTCTTGGTGACAGTGAATCTCATATCCTTTAGGCAGCATTTCCAAGCCCGTTCTTGGATTTAGATTTTGTATCTGCCTTCAAAACACTTGAAAGTAGCTGATGATTTCTACACGGCATTGAAGATTAAATGGAGAAAGGGGTGGGTTTTAAGTGGTGTTTGCCCGAAGTGAGCGTGGGGATGCGCCAGGTTGTTTCTGGAGCGCACGCGAGCGACTTGGAGAGCGAAGTGGGGAACGTCTGAAATTAATGGGATTTCATTAGCAGTCACAACTCCATGCGCTGCAACGTCGGAGTTGAATCGTGAAGGTGGGTGGAGATTGGATCAGACTGTATCACCGTCACGCTGCGGGCGACAAGAAGGCAGTCGGAGAAGGTTGAGTCAAGGCTCGCGTTCGATTTACAAGAGTGCCGTGCGAGTGCGGAAGCTGGTTCAGTGAGTTGCCTCATTCACAGATAATCCTAACGTCCTAAAATATATTTTAATTACCTGCCGAAATGCGTGTGAGAATGTGTATTCTGCACTACCGACCCAAAACAGATGGATAAATGTCCCATTATGTGTATGCAAATAGAAACAAA
>Ga0182018_10000129_pt1 | contig 93372 bp, 85 predicted proteins | sample 812P2MmetaG_FD_120490 | JGI IMG/M metagenome (GOLD analysis project Ga0182018, IMG submission 120490) | Permafrost microbial communities from Stordalen Mire, Sweden - 812P2M metaG | ecosystem: Environmental > Terrestrial > Soil > Wetlands > Permafrost | place: Sweden: Stordalen | collected...
TCCAGCTTGCAGATGGGAGCGCGCGATGAACGCGAGCGGTAGCCAGCGCGCGATGGGCGCGAGAGGCCACGGAGACGCGATGGGCGCGAGAGGCAGTGGTTTTTCGACCCTGTCCCCAGGTTTTTTATTCGCTGATTTCGATGTGGGGACCGGTTTCGAGTGAGGCCTCCTGGGCTCGCGACACCGCGTGGCGGGCCAGTTCCAGGAATGCCTCACCTTCGGCTTCGGAAAGCGCGATCGGGTTGCCGCTATCGCCGCCGATGCGGATCTTCGGATCGAGCGGCAGTTCCCCCAGAAAATGGACGTCCATTTCGCGAGCGGTGCGCCGCCCGCCGCCGGTGCTGAAAACATCGATGCGCTCGTTGCAGTGCGGACACATCAGATAGCTCATGTTCTCCACGATGCCGAGGATGGGCACCTTCACCTGGTGGAACATGTGGATAGCCTTGCGCGCATCCTCGAGCGACACATCCGATGGCGTAGTCACCACGATGGCGCCGGTGATGGGCGCGGTCTGAATCAGCGACAATTGCACGTCGCCGGTGCCGGGAGGGAGATCGATCACGAGATAGTCCAGATCGCCCCAATCGACGCCGCGCAGGAACTGTTGAATCACGCTGTGCAGCATGGGGCCGCGCCAGACCAGTGGTTTGTCGCCGGGATTCAGAAAGCCCATGGACATGAGCTTCACGCCATGCTGTTCGAGCGGCTGGATGCGTTCGCCGTACGCCATGGGGGTGCGGTTGATGCCCATCATCAAGGGTACATTGGGCCCGTAGACATCGGCATCCATCAGGCCGGATTTGTAACCCAGCTTAGCCAGCGCGACAGCCAGGTTGACGGCCACAGTGGTCTTCCCGACGCCGCCTTTGCCGGAACCGACGGCTATGAGATTCCCGACACCGGGAATGGGCACTTTGACGCTCTGGCCAGGCTGTGTGGGGGACATTCCATACCATCGTAGCAGGCGGGGGCGCACGATCAAAAGAAACCCTTCCTTTACTTTGGGGGTGCTTGAATGGTACGCTAAGTCTCTCATAATGCGTACAGTTGACTTGATCCAGCGGAAGCGCGGCGGAGAAGAACTCTCGCCCGAAGAGATTGAGTTTCTGGTGGAAGGGTACACCAGCGGAGACATTCCCGACTATCAAATGTCGGCGTTCCTGATGGCGGTCTTTTTCTCCGGGATGTCGGACCGCGAAGTGAGCCGTCTCACCGAGTGCATGCTGCGTTCGGGCGACACCGTCGACCTCTCGCGCATCCCCGGCATGAAGGTGGACAAGCATTCCACCGGCGGCGTGGGCGACAAAACCAGCTTCATCGTGGCGCCATTGGCGGCGGCGGCGGGAGTGATTGTGCCCATGATGTCCGGCCGCGCCTTGGGCCACACCGGCGGCACACTGGACAAGTTGGAATCCATTCCGGGCTTCCGCACCAGCCTGACGGCCGAGGAGTTTGAAAAACAGCTCTCCGAACTGGGGCTCGCCTTCATCGGACAGACCGACCGCCTGGCGCCCGCCGACCGAAAGCTGTATGCGCTCCGCGACGTCACCGGAACGGTGGAATCGATTCCGTTGATTTCCTCTTCCATCATGTCGAAGAAACTGGCCGAGGGCATCGACGCATTGGTGCTGGATGTCAAGGTGGGCAGCGGCGCATTCATGAAAAAACAGGTGGACGCACGCCGCCTGGCGCAGACCATGGTGGGCATCGGCCGCCGCATGGACAAGAAAGTCCAGGCGCTTATCACCGACATGAACCAGCCGCTCGGCTATGCCGTGGGCAACGCGCTCGAAATCATGGAAGCGTCGCAGACGCTGCAGAATGCCGGCCCCTCCGACCTGACCAAGCTTTCCATCGAACTGGCCGCTCGCATGATCTTCCTGGGAAAGAAAGCCGCCTCGCTCGACGAAGCCCGCCGCACGGCGGAACAGCACCTGGTGGACGGATCCGCCTACAAGAAATTCAAACAAGTGGTGGCGGCGCAAGGCGGCAATCCGCAAGCTCTCGACAAGTTCGAACTGCTGCCGAATGCCACCGGAATGCGCGAGATCACGTCGCCGCGCGGCGGGTATGTCAGCCTGATCGACGCCGAAGATATCGGCGTGGCGTCGAACATGATCGGCGCCGGCCGCGACAAAAAGGAAGACTCCATCGATCCGGCGGTCGGCATCATCCTGGAAGTCAAGGTCGGCGAGAAAGTGGATGCCGGCTCCGTATTATGCCGTCTCTACTACACCAAGGAAGATCGCGTGGAAGAGGCAGCCGACCTGGTGGAAGACGCGTTTCGTATCTCGGCCCAGAAACCCGATGAGCGGGAACTCATCCTGGAAGTGGTTGGGTAATGGCCCAATACACCGGCGTCCTGGGGCTGTTAGCGATCCTCGGATTCGCATGGTTGTGTTCCACCCATAAGCGCGCCATCAAGCTTCGTGTCATCGCGTGGGGAGTGGGCTTGCAATTCGCCTTCGCGATCATTGTGTTGAAGACGCGCGCCCACGACGTTTTGCTGGCCATCAGCGACGGCGTGAAAGCGATGTTCGGGTACGCCGAAGCCGGCAGCACATTCGTCTTCGGAGACCTGGGCGCCGCCAAACCACCGATCGGTTTCGTATTCGCTTTCCAGGTGCTGCCCATCATCATCTTCATCGCCTCGTTTTTCGCCATCCTGTACTACCTGGGCGTCATGCAGCGCGTGGTGAAGGTCATGGCCATCGCCATGCAGAAGGTGATGGGTGTCAGCGGCGCCGAATCGCTGAATGTGGCGGCCAGCATCTTCATGGGCCAGACGGAAGCGCCGCTCACCATCAAGCCATTCATCGCGAGCATGACCGAATCCGAACTGTTCACCATCATGACCTGCGGCATGGCGCACGTTTCGGGCGCCGTAATGGCCGCGTACGTCGCCGTGGGCCAGGTGGAAATCAGCCACCTGCTGACGGCGGTGATTATGACCGCGCCGGCCACCATCATGCTGGCCAAGATCTTCATACCGGAGACCGAAAAGCCGGTCACCGCGGGCAAGGTGGAAATCAACGTGGAGAAGACCGCGGTGAACGTAATCGATGCCGCCGCGCAGGGCGCCGGCGACGGTCTTCGCCTGGTGCTGAACATCGGCGCCATGCTGATCGCCTTTCTGGCGTTGATCGCGTTGATCAACGGCATCATGGGCTGGGGACACGCGCACGTAGCCTGGTTCCCTGAATCGCTGCAGAGAGTCTGCGGCTGGGTGTTCGCTCCCATCGCCTGGCTGCTCGGGGTGCCATGGCAGGACGCGGGGACTGTCGGAAGCCTGCTGGGCACACGACTGATCACCAATGAAATGGTGGCGTTCCAGGAACTCGGACCGTTGAAAGCCCACTTGGCGGCGAAGTCGTTCAACATCGCTACGTTTGCGCTGTGCGGGTTTGCGAACCTGAGTTCCATCGCGATTCAAATCGGCGGAATCGGCGGGTTAGCGCCCAATCGCAAGAGCGATATTGCGCGGTTGGGGCTGCGCGCGGTAGCGGCCGGTACGATGGCGAATTTCATGTCGGCCTGCATCGTAGGGATGTTTCTGTGATCGCGGAAGCCAAACACAGCATTGAGAGCCGCACGGCGCTTCGTCCGTCGATCGGCGTCGTTCTGGGCAGCGGATTGGGCGCATTCGCCGATGAATTGACCGATCGCGCGGAGATCCCTTATGCGGAGATTCCAGGATGGCCGGGTTCTACCGCCGTGGGACACGCTGGCAAGCTGATCGTGGGGAATCTGGGCGAACTTCCAGTGGCCGTAATGGCCGGGCGCGCGCATCTGTATGAAGGCTATTCCGCGGCCCAGGTGGTCTATGGAGTGCGCGCGTTGCGCGCCTTGGGCGTGGAGTCGATGGTGTTCACCAACGCCGCCGGCGGCATCAACCTGGAGTTGGAACGCGGCGGTCTGGTGCTGATTTCCGACCATATCAATCTGCAGGGCGTGAATCCGCTGACCGGTCCCAATGACGACTCGCTGGGGCCTCGCTTCCCGGATATGTCGGAAGCCTATTCGCGGAAGTTCCGCGACCAGGCCAAACACGTGGCCACGGAGTTGTGCGTTCCCATCCGCGAGGGTGTGTATGCCGCGATGCCGGGTCCCAGCTACGAGACCCCGGCGGAGATTCGCTACCTGCGCGCGATTGGCGCCGATGTCGTGGGCATGTCCACCGTGCTGGAGGCGATTGCGGCCAACCACATGGGGATGAAGGTGGTGGGCATTTCGTGCGTCACGAATATGGCGGCGGGGGTTGTGCCGCTGACCAGGATCAACCACGAAGAAGTCCTGGAAACTGGCGCTATGGTGCGCGACACGCTGGTGCGGTTCCTGAAGGCGCTGCTGCCGCGGTTGGCCGCGGCGGAGGACTCTTGACACGGGAGCCTGTGGTCGCTCGATGTGGCGCACGCACTCGTGCGTGCCGCATCCCGGCTCGCCGGGATGCCCGGCAACGTATGCTCCACTGCTCGCCCGTGCGCACATTCTGTCGATCCAAGGCGTCCCCACGAGTCTGGACGCGGCGCGCACGAGTGCGTACGCCACAAGTGCGGGCGGCGGGATGCAGGCCAAACTCATGAACGATCCCCTCATTTCCGCGGCCCTGGCTGTTCGCGAAAATGCCTTTGCGCCGTTCTCGAAATTCCAGGTGGGCGCGGCGGTGGAGGACATCGACGGGCGCATCCACACCGGCTGCAACGTGGAGAATGCCACTTACGGCCTGACGGTGTGTGCCGAGCGAATCGCCGTCTTCAAGGCGATTTCCGAAGGCGTCCGCAAGTTCCGCCGCGTAGCGGTGGTGGCCGATACCGACGTGCTGACTCCGCCCTGCGGCGCCTGCAGGCAGATCCTGTGGGAATTCTGCGGCGACGTCGAAATCATTCTGGCGAACCTGCAAGGCAAGACCGAATCGTATCGTTTGAAAGAACTCTTCCCGAAGCCATTCGATGTTTCGTATCTGTAGTTTCTTCCTTCTTGTTGCCACGCTGACCGCCGAACCGGCGGACTGGATCTGGAGCGCGCGCTGGGTGATCACCGAGAATCCGCAACATCGGGTGATTGAGAACGGCGCGGTGGCGATTGTAGGCGACCACATCGTGGGAGTCGGCACGCGGGCCGGAATCGACGCGCGATTTCAGGCGAAGCAACGTCTGGACCGTCCGGACGCGATCCTGGCGCCGGGACTGATCGACACACATACGCACGCCGCCATGTCGCTGTTTCGCGGTATCGCCGACGATCTGCGCTTGCAGGATTGGCTCGAAAAGTATATTTTCCCGGCGGAGGCCAAGAACGTCTCGCCCGATTTCGTCCGATGGGGCGCCCGCCTGGGATGTCTCGAGATGCTGCTGGGCGGCTCCACCACCTTCACCGACATGTACTACTTCGAGGACGTGGTGGCCGAAGCCGCCAAGGAAGCCGGAATCCGAGGCGTGCTGGGCGAGACCATCATCGGCTTCCCGGTGGCTGACAACAAGACGCCCGCCGACGCGCTGGCCTTCACGGAACGCTATCTCATCAGGTTCCGCAACGACCCGCTGATAGTCGCGGCCGTAGCGCCTCACGCACTCTATACTAATTCCGACGAGACCCTGAAGGCGTCCCGCGCGCTGGCCAACAAATACAATGCGCCGCTGATCATTCACCTCGCGGAAACCAAAAAGGAGAACGACGACACCCTGGCCGCGCGGCACATGACGCCCACCAAGGTGCTCGACACGCTCGGCGTCCTGACCGGCCGGACGGTCGCGGCGCACTGCGTCTGGGTCAACGACGCGGACATGGCGATTCTGAAATCGCGCGGCGTGGGCGTGGCCCATTGCCCATCGAGCAACATGAAACTGGCTAGCGGCGTCGCTCCCGTGACGCGCATGCTGGCCATGGGGATCAACGTGGGGCTCGGACCGGACGGACCCGCGGGCAGCAACAACGATTTCAATATGTTCGAAGAAATGGACCTGGCGGCCAAGCTGCAAAAGGTTACGACGATGGATCCGCAAGCGCTTCCCGCCTCGACCGCGCTCGAGATGGCGACCATTGGCGGAGCGCGCGTGCTGGGACTCGACAAGGAGATCGGATCGCTCGAGACCGGCAAGCGCGCGGACCTGATCCTGGTGCGGATCGACCGGCCCAACGCCGTTCCGCTCTATGAGCCCATCTCGCAAATGGTCTACGCGCTGAAGGCCGACGATGTCCGCGACGTGATGGTGAACGGCAAGCCGGTGGTCCGCGACGGCAAGAGCCTGACGCTGAATGAGAAGCTGGTGCTGGATAAGGCCGAGGAGTACCGGGCAAAGGTCAGCGCGTCGTTGAAGTAGGGCGTATCGTAACGAAAGCGGTTTCCCGCTCGCAGCTGCAGTCGCCTGCAACATTCGGCTGTTGCGGCGAAGGTCAGTGCGTCATTGACGCGACAATCTCTACGCGTACCTGTTCCCACGCCTGGCCGGTCACGTTTTCGAGCGGCGGCGTGTGAGCGGCTTCCCAGCGAAAGTCGCGGCCGGTGATTACGATCGCCGGATCCTCGGGATCGGCCGATGGCGGACACGCCGCGTGCGCCGGACAGGTGACGCGGAAGATCCGGAGGGTGGCGCTTTGATAGGGCGTGCGATCGGAGGGGGCGCGGCGGACGTCGTTTTCCGGTTGGCCGGCAGGCTGGGTTTTCAGCTCGAGCCGCAAGTACTCGCTCGCCACGCCATCCAGCTCTTCCACTATGTGGCGTTCGGCAACCGCATGCTGGAACCGGATCGCCCCCGCTTTCACCGGCGGACGTATCGCGGGCTCCTCATTCTCATGGCTGATCCTGAGACGCCCGCCATCGGTAGTGTACACGTAGACCGTGGGAGTTGCCGGATGATCGTGCATCGCGGTCCGCTGGTGGGGGCGATATTGCACGCGCACCACGCGCACCAATGAGTTTTCGAATTCGACCACGCCGTCGCTGGCGGTTGTTTGCGGCCGCCCGTAGCCGGCCACCAGACAAATGAAAAGGCTGCGCGCAATACGGCTCGTAGGATAATAGGGGCGCCACATATGAGCAAGCTTATCGTCGCGTTCGGCCTTTTGGCAATTGGCCTTCTCGTCCTCTGCGGCCTCTATCTGTTTCTGAAGGGCGCGCGCAATGTACAGATGGCTCTTGCGAGCACGAAGTGGCCGCGGACAGCCGGTGTCGTGGTCTCTTCCGAGACTGCACGCGACGCTTCGCCGGAAACCAGAACCAGCAAGTCCATAGTGACATTCGACACCAAGACGGTGATCCGCTACGCCGTGAACGGCCGGGATTACACCACTGATGTGCTTCACTTCGGCCAGACTTTGGGCTCAGGCGACAAGTCGGATGCCGCGCTGCAGCGCCTCCGATTTCCGGTGGGGAAGGAAGTGCCGGTCTCGTACAATCCCGGAAATCCCTCGACCGGAGTGATGAAGCCGGGGTTGCACGCCGAAGCCTTCTGGCTGCCCGGCGCGGGTCTGGCGTTTCTTCTGCCAGCCGCGCTATGCCTGATCATGGGTCCCGCCATGCTGCGCAGCCTTACCGCCAACGGCGAAACCTTCGCCAACAGCGTTCACAACGCAATGGAGGACGCCCGGCGCGGGATGCCGCCCGATCGGGCAATCCCTCCGCCCCCGAGCCCAGGCGGCGATGCGGTGATGGGCCTGGCCGCGGCGTTTTTCGGTGTGGTCGCATGCGGCCTCGGAATGTTGGCGCTGACCGCGGGCCTTCAGCGAGCATGGCGCGGCTGGGCGAGCCAAAATTGGCCGACTACCCAAGGCGCCGTGATCTTCGCCAGTAGAGGCGGCGGCGAGGATGGTGGAGACGCGCCGAACGACAGCAGCGATGCCGCTCACCTGGTACGGTTCGTGTATCAATACGAAGTGGCGGGAGCGAAGCACTTCAACAATGTCCGGCGGTTCGCAGAGGTGGAAGGTGGAAGCGAAGTCGAGCAGGTAGCTTCGCGCTATCGCCAGGGGGCCGGAGTGAAGGTGTCCTACTTTCCGGCGGATCCCGATGTTTCGGTTCTCGAGCCGGGAAACACCACCGCGTCGCTCTGGTTGCCGGGCATCGGAGTGGTGCTCATCCTGTTCAGCATCGCGGTGTTTCTTTGGGTGGCGCCGGCCGTGGCAGCGCCTTAGTGCAGCCACAACAGCCAGGCGTCCGCGGTCGGCTTCCGGATCGTCATCCCGGCCTCGCCTTCCAGGGGACGCGTGTTTCCGGTGCGCGGATCGAACCAGACGCCCGTGTATTTCCCCGGCAGAGGCTTCACCAGCCCGATCGATTCGCCGGCCAGCGAGTACAGCAACACCGACTGGCTCCGGTCGTCCGCCAGGCACCACGCCTGCTGGGGATCGGAGGTCACTCCATCGCGCGGCTGCATCTTCATCAGGACGCTCTCCAGATTCTGCCGCACGAAACCGTCCAGCGGTGTCCGATCGGCCGTGGTTCCCTGCCCCTGGCCGGCTGACGGATTGCGCATCAACGCCTGCGCGCCTCCGGCCATCAGCGCCGGGACTGGCCCCGCGCCGCCATTCCACGCCACAATCGCGATGTTCGGATACTTGTCGTGATATTCGCGCACTTGCCGATACACCTGGTATGGCGTGGTGTCCGGAGGCTGGTCCCCGGGCCGTCCGAAGTCGCGGCCGATCAGTTCGCGAAACGCCAGGTTCTGACCACCGGCGGGCGCCCCCAACGTGCCGTCCTTCTTGTACTGCCAGTAGCGCATGTCGATTACGGCCACTTGCCGCGCGCGCACCGGATTCGCCATTATGGCGTCGGTGATGTCCTTGCTGGTGGCCAATTCCACCCGCACCGTTCGGCCGGTCTTCTTCTCCCACTCGGCCACCGTGTCCTGGAAGAATTCCTGGAACGAAAGCGGGCCCGAAAATTGCGCGCCCAGGCTGAAGAACAGGTTGTGCAACGCGCCCAACTCATCCAGTTCGTGCATCAGAAACGCGCGGTGCAACTCGCGCCGCACCGGATTCGCGATGTCGTAGACTTGGTTGGCAACGTGGATATGGTTGCCCGGCTCGATGGGCGGCGGCTCCGGCAGACCCGTATTGTTGATGTTGTTGGCCGGACGCCACGGATAGTCCTGCCAGTGCGGCGGAATCTCCAGCACGTTGTGGGTGTTGTACATGTTGTGGTGGAAGACCAGGCCGTCCTGATCGCACAACCCGCCGAACTCGCGCAGGCGCTGGTAATACCAGGAGTTGAAGCTCGCAAGGTCGAACTTGCTGAGACCGTCGGACGCCGTTCCTTCACCGCTGCGCGCCCACGGCATTTCGTAAAACGGAGCCCAGACGTTGGCGTCGGGACGCATGGTGACGGAGTGTTCGTCGCGCCGCCGGTCGTACCACAGGCCGGGAATCGATTGGAAAAACGGCGTGCCCTCGCTGACCATGCGCGCCGCCAGCGCGTTGAGATCCTCGGTGAGACCCGGACCGGTACGGCCCGGAATCCACCGCGTAATGGAGACTCCGCCCACCTCCAGCGCCTCGGCGGGAACTTCCTGCCCGCGCCACCAGCCTTCGTTCACCTGCCCGCCCCACAGCGTCTTCCCGCCCGCTACGAATCGGCCGTTGACGATGTCGACGGCTGGAAGCGCTGCCGCGAGCGCCGCCGGCGCGCTCTTCTTCAGGAGAAATTCCTTCATCGAACGGCTGGCGCTGCGCGGCGCAACCTCCGCGGATGCGAGCTTGAGATTGATGCGTTTCGCCAACTGCACTTCATAGAGAGCGTCCCCGCCGTGATAGACCACGTTCGACGCGCCGTCCGGTCCGATCGCCACAATCTCTTTGGCCGAGCAGTTCCACGCCACCGAATTGGCCGCCGTCCAACCGGCGCCCTCCGCGCGCGTGCTGTCATTGGTCAACCGGATGGCCGATCCATTGATGGTCACACGTTCGTAGAGGACGCCCGACGCCCAACTCTCAAACGACCCGCTGGGTCCCAGAGCGTTGTTGGCCACCGATTCCAGGAAGACGTTCGGACCGCCCGCCAGCAGGCCACTGGCGAAATCGTTCATACCGTTCTCGCTGGCGCATCTGCGGACCAGCACCTGCTGCCCCTCCACCAGGAACGCCTGCCGCCGGTATCCGGCCGGTTCCGAGACAGGCTGCTCACTCCGCGAAAGCAGGACGCTTATCCGGCGCGCGCGCGGTCCCACACGCACCGCCGAACCGGCGAAATGGCGCGCCACTACCCCGTTGACGAAGGCGTCCTCCACGTGGTCCATGGATATCGCGGTCCACGAATGGGCTTCATCGCGCGGATTGCCCTGGTCGCAATCGCTCTCGAGCAGCAGGCTTTCGAGCCCCACATGCGTGATGGGCGGATTCGAGACCACTCGCGCCACCGTACCGCCGCCGTACCGCTTTTCAAGCGCGGTGGTGATGGGCGCGTCCACGGTGATCTGGTTGCGCGCGGGGTCGATGGCCGTCACCGTGCGGTCCCACACCAGATTGTGCGAGCCCGGGGACCAGTCCAGTCGTTGATTGGCGTACGTACCCGGCAGGCCGCGCATGTGCAGTGCGGCGATCCACTCTACCGTGCTCGGACGAACGATCGCCACGCGGTCGCCGACCGTCAACGCGCCCAATTTCTCCAGCGTCAGGGTGCGGCCGCCGGCCGGCACGGTCTCATCGATCACCTGTACCGCGGCATCCGTCGCCGGATCGCCGGTGTTGCCGATCTCGATCAGCGTGCGCCGTCCCGTACCCATCGCGACCAGGCTCGCGACCTCTTTGACACCGGCCAGCACGACGCCGCTGGCGCGGATCTGCAGGCGCCCCCCTACGCGATAATGTCCGGCCAGCAGCAGCACTGCGCCGCGGTACCCATCCGCGCGGATGGGCATCGCCGCCACGGCATCGATGGCGCCCTGCAGCAACGCCGTGTCATCGCCGCCCGAAGGCTGTACCGAGAGCACACCCGGCACAACTGGAATGGCGACGCCGCCGCCGCCATATCCGGCGTAGGAAAAATCGATTGACGGCTGCTGCGCGGAAGAAGCCAGGCAGAAGAAGAGTACCAGCGGAAAAGATCGCACGCAGTCATCTTAACAACTGCGGGCGCCATGTGCGGCATGCGAATTGTTATGATTTCCACCACCCGCCGGAGCTTGCGTGCAGTGCATTGGCGAATCCTGGAAAGGCCCACCGGGAATTTGATCTGGTTGCCTGGTTGGCTCGATTCACGGCTGCCAGGTTCGCCAGACAGGGCCAGTGCCATCACGGCTATGCCGGCCGCCTTCAGTCGATCAGCAGGCTAGTGCAGGCGAAGCAGCGCCGCGCCGCGATGGGCACTCCGGTCAGACACTCGGGACACTTCTTGGTAGTCGGATCGGCCGGGGCTTCGCCGCGCTTCCGGCGCTCATTGAGCGCGTTCACGGGCGCCACTACAAAGAAGTAAATCGCCGCCGCCACCATCAGAAACGCCACCAGCTCATTCACGAAATCGCCGGTCTTGAAGAGCGTGCCGCGCACGGTGAAATTGATCGCCGAAAAATCGGGTTTGCCGCCAATCAGCGCGATCAAGGGCATGAGCAGATCGGCGACGAGCGCTGCCACAATCTTCCCGAACGCCGCGCCGATGACTACGGCAACCGCCAGATCGAGGACATTGCCGCGCAGTACAAACTGCTTGAAGCCTTTTAGCATGATAACTCCTAACTCCTACCGCCCCGCGTTCAAGAACCGCGCAAACCGCTCCATCGCCGGCTCCAGAATCGATTTCTCCGCGGCGTAACAGATTCTCACCGATCCCTCTCCTCCGGCGCCGAAGGCCACCCCCGGAGCCAGCCCGACCCGCGTCTCCTCCAGAAGGCGTTTGCAGAATCCGAAGGAGTCCGCTAGCCCGTCGATCCGCGGGAACAGATAGAACGCGCCGTCGGGCTTAGGCACCGTGACGCCGCTCAGTCCGCTGAGCGCATCCAGGCACAACTCGCGATTTTCCTCGAGACGATGCAGCATTCGAAGCAACTCGCCTTCACCCTCCGCCAACGCCGTCTCGCCGGCTTTCTGCGTGAACGTGGGCGCGTGCGAAATAATGAATTCGTTCAACTGCGTCGCCTTGAATGCCAGATCCCGCCGGGCGATGAGGTACCCCAGGCGCCATCCGGTCATGCAGTAGCTCTTGGAAAACGAGTGCGCCACCATCACCGCGTCGTCGCGTGTGGCCTTGCGCAGAATCGAAGGCACGGGTTCGCCCAGGCTGGCGCCCGCGTAGTACAGCCGGTCGTAGACTTCGTCCGCCATCAGCCACAGGCCATGGCGGCGGGAGAAATCGAGCAGGCCGTCCTGTTCTTCGGCGGTCGCCACCCAGCCCAGCGGATTCGACGGCGACGTGTACAGCAGCAGCCGCGTGCGCGGCGTTACCGCCGCTTCCAGCGCGTCGAAATCCACGCGGTACCGCTCACCGCACAGTGGATGGGGAATCTGTTTCACCACGCCGTTCGCCATCATGACGATGGAAGTGCCGTTGGGCCACGCCGGCGTCAGCACCAGCGCTTCATCGCCCGGATCGAGCGCGCAGCGGATGGCCACGTTCAACGCCTGCACACCCGATGCCGTCACCACAATCTCGCTCATCGGGTCGAGTTCCACGCCTTGGATCTTCCGGTAATGTTCCGCCAGGGCGCGGCGCGTGGATGGCAGACCGGCGTTCTCGGTGTAGAACGTGTACCCCTGCTCCATGGCGCGTTGCGCCGCCTGTTTGATATAGTCCGGCGTAGGCAGGTTCGATTCGCCGAAGTACAACCGCAGGACGCCATCCATGGACATGGCAATTTCCGCCAATTCCCGAATCCGCGAGTGCGGGACATTTTCCACTGAGCGAGCAACGCGCGCCATGTTAGCTATTCTCGCACCGGACGGCTATTTCTTCTTTTCCTGGTTCCACAACTGGCGCGAGAGCACGCGTCCGCAGAAGGGGCAATAGTTCAACCCGACGAACTGGTGGCGTTCGTCGCCGAAAACCAGGAAGAATTCCGTATCGATGTCGGTGATGATCGTGCCATTGGTGAGCTGATAGGGCTGGGCGTTGCGCACCAGGTCGCGGTCCAGCAGGCGGTCCAAATCGGGGCAGCACATGGTTGGGCCTCGTTACTGGATAGTGCTCGCGCCCTGAATTCCCAGGTCGGTCGTGGCGACGTTGCGGTTGATGTGCCGGTCGAGATCGATCACGTAAGTCTCCTTGGCCTCGATCAGCACCGGCGAGTGGGTGGCGCAGACGATACGGAATTTCTTCCGGTCCACCAACTCCATGAGCATCTTGAGGATACGCCGCTGGTTGGAAACCGAGAGCGCCATTTCCGGCTCGTCCAACAGCAGGACGGTTCCCTCGGGCAGCTTGGGAAAGCTTTCCTGAAAGAGCGAAAGCATCACCTGCCCGTGGCTCGCGGTCCGCAGAAATTCCAGCATCTCGGGTTGATTCCGGAAGAACTCCAGCTGCTGGCGCGGATTGTGCTGCTCGGCGTCGAACAGGTAGGGCCGCGGGAGTTTCGGGTCGGCCGGCTCCAGCCGGTACACATAGCCCTCCGCTTTTTCGCCACGCAACGCATAGAAGATGGAATGCAGCAGAGTGGATTTTCCAGAGCCGTTCTCGCCCTGCAGCATCACCAGGGGATGCGAGAGATCGACGATCATCGGCATATGGAAATTCAGTTGGGTGAATACTGGATGGGCCAAAATCTTCAAGTACATTGCCATCAGGATAGCAGGCGCGGGCCGGATGTCCCGGCCGTGATATCATAAAGGTTTCGACGACATTTGAGGTTTTCGTGGACAGAATCACGCGTAAAGAGCTGAAGACCGACAGTTTTGCACTGGAACTCGGGAACACGGTAACTTTTTTTGAAGAGCACCAGAAGGAGATCGTCCGTTATGGCGGCATCCTGGTCGCGGTGGCGGTGCTCATCGCCGGCTACGTGGTCTACCAGCGCCATCAGCATGAGGCGCGCCAAGTGGAGTTGGCCAAAGCCATCGCCATACAGGAGGCGCCGATCGGTGCGGCCTCCGCCAATGGCAATCTGGTGTTCCCCGTGCAGGAAGCCAAGGACGCGGCCTCCACTAAGGCGTTCGGCGACCTGGCGAAACAGTACTCTGGCGCCCCGGAAGGCGAGATTGCCCAGTACTACCTGGCATCCATTGAAGCCGACAAGGGCAATATGGCTACGGCGGAGAAGGGATTTCTGGAAGTCGCCCAGAAAGGCGACGCGAACTATTCTTCTCTGGCCAAACTATCGCTCTCCCAGATCTACTTTTCCGACAGGCGCGACTCTCAGGCTGAGACTATGCTACGCGATCTGATGGCCCATCCCACGATCTTCGTGTCCAAGGATCAGGCCACCCTGGCGCTCACCCAGTACCTGATTCATAAGAACCCAACCGAAGCCCGCAAGCTGCTTGAGCCTCTGCGCGTCAGTCTCGTTGACGCCGTCCGCAACGTGGCCATGTCGCAAATCGCCCAGATGCCGCAGCAGTAGACCGGCGCGTCCACCATGCTGGCGCGACTCAGGTTCCCAGTCGGCGAGAGCCTTGGACGCCAGTACCCGGAGCCCGAACACCCCTATCGCAACGCATTTCAGCGCGACCGGGACCGCGTGGTTCATTCCCGCGCGTTCCGGCGTCTGGAGGACAAAACCCAGGTCTTCACCCCGGGACTTTCCGATCATTTCCGCAATCGGCTCACCCACACCATTGAAGTGGCGCAGATCGCGCGAACCCTGGCCAACGTGCTCCAATTGGACGAAGATCTCACCGAGGCGCTGGCCCTCGCCCACGATATCGGCCATCCGCCGTTCGCCCACGCCGGCGAAGAGGAACTGAACCGCCGGATGGCCCGTTTCGGCGAAGGTTTCGATCACAATCTGCACGCCCTCCGCATCGTGGAACGGTTCGAGCAGCGCTACGCCCGTTTCCCCGGCCTCAATCTGAGTTTCGAGGTGCGCGAGGGCATCGTCAAGCATTCCCACGATTTCGCCCCAAGCGAGCATCCCGAACTCAACACTTTCCTGCCCGGCCTCCGTCCGCCCCTGGAAGCGCAGTTGATCGACCTGGCCGACGAGGCAGCCTATAACACCGCCGATCTGGACGATGCCTTTTCCGCCGGCATGCTGACGGCACAGGATGTAGCCGAACACGTCCCTCAATACCGGCCGCTCTATGAGGCGGCCGAGACCCAGTTTCCCGGAGCCACCGCGCGCGAGCGCTTTCACGAGTGCCTCCGAAACCTGGTGGACAAGCTGGTGTCCGGGCTGATCGCAGGAACCGTGGCGCGCGCCGCCGCGGCCGGCGCTCAAACCGTGGACGACGTCCGGGCGTTCCCCGAGCGGTTGGCGGCATTCGCTCCCGAAGCCGCCGAGACCAGTCGAGCACTGAAGAGTTTCCTGCATCGCCGCGTGTATATTTCCCCCAGCCTGATGGACGGCCGTAACCGGTCGACGGCGATGATCGGCGGGCTCTTCGAATTTTTTGTAGAAAATCCCGGCGGCCTGCCCGAGCCATACCGCCTTCAGGCTTCCGAAGGAGCGGCGCATCGCGTGGTGTGCGACTACATCGCGGGAATGACCGATGGCTTCCTGCGGCGCACCTACCGTCAGATGATCGGGCCGCTGCCCGGGGCCGCGGAGTGAGTTCGCGGGCTTGCCCCGGCTTCGGACCTTTATACTGGAGAGATGGCTTGCGCTATCTGCGCTACCCGCCGTCCCCGGCGGTTCTGCGCTGGAGTCCATGGAGATATCTGTACCACTTGCTGCGGGGAAGAGCGTGAGATAACGGTGAATTGTCCCTTGGATTGCGAATACCTGCAGGAGGCCCGCAAGCACGAAAAGTCGGGAATCGGGAACCCGGACCAGTTGCCCAACCGCGACATCCAGGTGACGGAAGAATTCCTGGGATCCCATGAAGCCATCCTGGCATCTATGGCCGAGGCTCTCGTCCGCACGGCGCTCGACACCGAAGGCGTCGTCGATTTCGATGTGCGAGACGCTTTGGACGCGCTGATTCGCACCTACCGTACGCTGGCAACCGGCATCCATTATGAGACCCGTCCGGAGAACCGTCTGGCGGCTAACCTCTATGACGCGCTGCAGGGCGGCGTCGCGGCATTTCGCGCCCGGGAAGCGGAACTCCTGGGAGTGTCCAGGACACGCGACAACGACGTGCTCGGGCTGTTGGTTTTCTTCCAGCGCTTCGAGTTCGACCGCAACAACGGGCGCAAACGAGGCAGGGCCTTCCTCGATGTGTTGCGAGAGTTCTATCCCGAAGCGCCCGGTGTGCCCCCTCCGCCGCCATCGCCGCTGCTCTTTCCCTGAAGCGGCCGGATTTTTTCAATCTGGCACCCCCGTTTCCGTCCTGTGCTGACCACCTGGCCGGCGAACCGGTGCTCGTCGTTCACCAGCAGTTCCACCGGGCGTTGCACCGGAAAATCGAAGGTGAGGAGATGGCCTTCGGTAAGTTCCAGCAGGTCGCGGACCGTCAGGGTGGGACCTTCCAGGCGCGCCTCCAGGGTGAGGGATGCCTCGCGCAGCAGGCGCAGGACGCGCGCCTGTTCATTAACACTGGCGTGGGTCTTTCGCACCGACCACTGCTGGTCGAACTTCTGCCGCATCATCTTGATCACGATCGAAGGCATGGCGATATTCATCATGCCCACACTTTCGCCGATCCGAATTTCCACCCCGACCGCCACCACCGCTTCGTTGGGGGCCAAAATGTGCAGCAACTGCGGCTCGGTTTCCAGGGATTCGATGGTGAACTCGACTTCGGTGACCCCCTTCCAGGCCTCCCGCAGATCGTGCAGGATGATGCGGAACAGCCCATCCAGCAGCTTCTGTTCGATTTCCGTGATATCGCGCTGGATCCCGGCCGAGCTCTTTCCCGATCCGCCCATCAGCATCTCCAGGATAGGAAATACCAACGATGGGTTGATCTCCAGGACACCATTGCCATCATACGGGCTCAGCCCGAGCGATACCATGCACGTGGGCGAGGGCAGCCCATCCAGGAATTCCGCGTAGGAGAGCTGCTCCACACTCACCAGGTTGACCGTGAGATATGAACGTAAGTAGGCGGACAGGCTGGATACCAGGTTGCGGACAAAGGTGTCGTGCAGCAGGTGGATCGCCCGGACCTGGGACTTGGGAATGCGGTCCGGCCGGCGGAAGTCGAACTTGGCCGCCGGTGTATCCTTCCGGTGGTCCTGCATCGTCTCGAAGACGGCGTCGATTTCCTGCTGGCTAAGCTGGCGGTTCACTCAGTCTCCGGGAAGAATATCGGCCGCACCCCAGGAAACTTTAGGACCAAGACCGTCCTACGCAGAAAATTCCGGGCGTCGTTTCCTGAGAAATACCGCTGTCGCCTCTAATGATTTTCCCGTTCCTTCCGATAAATCATTTGTAAGGAGTGGTATGGAATCAGACGTCTTGGTTGTGGACGATTCCGCTGCAATCCGGAAGATCCTACAGCGAGTGCTTCGCCAGACCGGCATGGCCATTGGCACGATACACGAGGCCGGCGACGGCCAGGAAGCGCTGGAGGTGCTAAAGTCCCACAAAATAGATCTCGTGCTTACGGACATTAACATGCCCAAAATGGACGGTCTCCAGTTCCTCAGTGCGATGAAAGCCGCACCGCAGTGGAATAGCATCCCGGTCATGATGATCACCACCGAGGGTGGCGAGACAAAGGTGGGCGAGGCGGTACGCCTGGGAGCAGCCGGGTATGTCCGCAAACCCTTCACCGCAGATCAGATCAAGGAGAAGCTGGCCGGGATCGTCGAGCTGGCGTTGCCAATATGAACCTGAACGATACCCTCTCCAACTCAATCTCGAAGTCCACGATCGAGGTCTTCTCGACAATGTTGAGCCTCGAAGTCGAGGTGACTGAGTCGCTGGTCGAGAAGACTCTTCCCGAGGCCACCGACGGGCTCGTTTCGTTCATCGGCGTCGCGGGCGTTTGGGCCGGTACCGGAAGTCTGGCCTGCTCCAAGGTGTTGGGATGCCTCATCTGTTCCCAGATGCTGATGACGGAGTCCACCTCAATCGACGAGGATGTGCTCGACGCCGTGGCGGAAATGACCAACATGGTCATCGGCAGCGTCAAGACGGAACTCGAACAAACCCTTGGCCCTTTGGGGCTTAGCATCCCGACCGTCGTGTTCGGGCGGAATTTCAGCACCAAGAGCGGCGGGAACACGGACTGGGTCGTTGTGCGCTTTCGGTGCGACACCGAAGCTTTCAGTGTGAAGATGTGCCTGACACCCAGTGAAAAGGTTACGCATGTCATTCCCCACTCTCTGGGCCAGACATGTGCAGTAGATGGATAGTTTGCGTAAGCACGTGGCTGGCCGGACGGATGCCTCGGCCAGCGCGTTCTGTCGCGACTTACTGGGTATGCCAGATCGGAAATTACAAGGAGAATCATGCCGCCAACAATGGTGTCTGTTAACGAATCGGCTGCCGCGACACAGGTCGACCCGCGCGCCGGCAAATATCTCACCTTTCAACTCGCTCAAGAGGAGTTTGGAATTCGCGTTCTGAAGGTGCGCGAGATCATGGGATTGCAGGAAATCACCGCCGTTCCGCAGACCCCTGGTCACGTCAAAGGCGTCATCAATTTGAGAGGCAAGGTGGTCCCGGTGATCGATTTGCGGCTCAAGTTTGGTCTTCCGGCGGCCGAATACACTCAGCGAACGTGCATCATTGTGACGCAGGTCCAGGGAGAATCCTCGTCGGTGATGATGGGAATCGTGGTCGACGGTGTTTCCGAGGTGTTGAACCTTACAGGGACGGAAATCGAGGACACCCCCGATTTCGGAGACTCGGCCGGCAGCCATTACCTGCTCGGTATGGCCAAGGTCAAAGGCAAGGTTAAGATCCTTTTGGACATCGACCGGGTTCTCTCGACGCTCGAACTCCACAACCTGAGCGCGGTCCTGCACTAGAAAGAGATTCCCATGAGACAGCGGACTTTTCGATTCGATACCCGGATTGTATACGGAACCAGTGCATTGGGAGCTTTCCTCGTTCTCACGGCCCTGGCTGGGCTCTACTCCATCGGCACGCTCAGCGATTCCTACGAATTTACGGCGACCAAGACAGCCCGCAAGCTCGTGCTGGCGGGAAGCATTGCATCGGCTCTCGAAGGCATCAGGGTCGGCGTACGCGGAAGCGCTATGTTTTCTTATGCAAAGAATCCGGCGGCGGTATCGGCTTCCCGGCAGATCACCGAAGAGAACTCTTCCAAATACCGGCAGTCCATGGAGGAGATGCGATCGTTAGTCGCCAGCCAACGCGGCAAGGAGCTTCTGACCGCTATCGAGTCGCAGGTACAGTCCTGGCATCCCACCGCGCTCGAAATCGATCGGCTCCTCGCGAGCGGCGAGATCGATGGCGCCGTCCAACTCTTCACGCAGAAAGGAATGCCGCTCTTGGCGGTTGCCAGCAAGCAGGCCGACGATCTAATCGACCAGGAAAACCAGATACTGCAACAAGACCGGCAGGCGACGGCCGACAAGGTCTCAACGGTTCGCTGGCTCCTGGGGTTCTTAGCGGTGGCGGGCGCTGGCGTGGTCGCTTTCTGTCTGCTGCAGGTTCGTAAGGCGGTAGGCGAACTGCGCCGCAGCGCCGCCGAGATCCTGGAAGGCTCGCGCCAACTGGCGGGAGCTTCGGGACAAATCGCCTCATCCAGCCAGTCCGTGGCCGAGGGAGCGTCCGAGCAGGCCGCCACCCTCCAAGAGACGTCTTCCTCGGCCTCCGAAATCACGGCGGTCACCCGCAAGAATGCGGAAAACACCCGGGCCGTGGCGGGTCTCATGAACGAAACCGCTGGCTTGGTGGAACATGCCAACCGCAGCCTCGATGAAATGGTCCAATCCATGAAAGAGATTATCGGTTCCAGCGAAAAGATCTCGCGGATCATCCGCGTGATCGACGAGATTGCGTTTCAGACCAACATCCTCGCTCTGAACGCGGCGGTCGAAGCCGCCCGCGCGGGAGAGGCCGGCATGGGCTTCGCGGTGGTCGCCGATGAGGTGCGAAATCTGGCCCAAAGGAGCGCCCAAGCCGCCCGGGATACTGCCCTTCTTATCGAGGAATCCATCGCCAAATCCAACGGCGGCAGTACGCGGCTGAATCAGGTGGCAACCTCCATCCGGCAAATCACGGCCAGTTCGGCGCAGGTCAAGACGCTGGTGGATGAAGTCGATGTGGGCAGCCAGGAACAGGCCCGCGGAATCGAACAGATCGCTACCGCGGTAGGCCAAATGCAGCAGGTAACGCAGCGCGTCGCCGCTAACTCCGAGGAAAGCGCAGCGGCCGGCGAGGAACTGGCGGCGCAGGCACAGAATCTCCACTCTATTGTGGAGCGGCTGCGCGGATTGCTCGGAGCCATCTCCGACGAACCCGGGCGCCACACCGCGGGCCCGCGGCCAGCCATCGAACCGATACCGGACCGAGTCTCCACGCCGCGGATCAGACCGGACAATGAGCCCGTGCGTCCATCCCGGTCTTCCAGATCTGCCTCCAGCAACCGGAATGACTTCCCGATGGATGATCACGAGCTTGGATTTTGAGGACATCCATGCCTGAAGAAAAGGAATTACGCCGACAAATCGACGACCTGGCTCTCCAGTTGGTAGTCGGCGGAGGAGATTCCGGCGAAGGCTCGCCATTCTCCTATGTCCCAGCCCTGGAACAGATCCGGGATACCGCCAATCGGGGACGCGCCGACCGGGTAGCCGCCGCGGCCGTGGCCGTCCTCCAAACACTCGAGGAAGCCCAGGGGGCTCCAAGCACGGAAGCGGGAGTTGCCACAACCGCCTTGCAGGATGGAATCGTCCGGCTTCAGGAGGCTTTCGAGTTACAGGCTCAGACCCCCCCGGCCAGCACGTCTCTCGCCCAGGATGCCGAGCTGTTATCGGATTTCATCCTGGAGAGCCGCGAGTATCTGACCGCAATCGAAGCGCAGGTCCTCACCCTGGAACGCGATCCTTGTAATTCCGAGGCGCTCCATTCGGTCTTCCGCGGCTTCCATACCATAAAAGGGCTAGCCGGTTTCCTGGAGCTTTGGGAAATTCAGAAACTGGCCCATGAAGTGGAAGCGGTTCTGGATCGCGCAAGAAATTTCCAATTGACCCTTTCCGGAGCGGCCATCGATGCCATTCTGCAGAGCGCCGATTTCCTTCAGCGGTGGTTGGCGCATCTGGAAACCACTCTGCGGAACCAACCGTCGACGGCGCCGGAGTGGGATCAGCCCCTGCTCTCGCGGATTCAAGCCCTTTCGTCGTCCGCAACCGACCCGCATCCCGGAACGGAGGAACTCTCCGCCATGGCTTCGGCCGTCGCGGGCGGAGGCGCCCCCTCGAGTGAACCGGCGGCAACACCCGACGACACACCCCCGCCGCCGGCGGAAAGCGCCCGCGGCGAGCGGCGGAACGAAACTTTGGCGGTCAAAGTCGACACCGCCAAACTCGATTACCTGGTCGATATGGCTGGGGAGATGGTCATTGCGGAGTCGCTGGTTCGTCACGATCCGGAACTCAGTGGGACCAAGACCCCCCGTTTGCAGCGCAATCTGGCTCAACTGACACGCATCACGACCGAACTCCAGAAGACGGCCATGGCGATGCGCCTAGTGCCCATCGGACCGTTGTTCCGCCGCATGGCCCGCCTGGTTCGGGACCTCTCCCGGCAGTTCGGAAAGACGGTCCATCTGGAAACCGAGGGAGACGAGATCGAACTGGACCGAACCATTGTGGAAGCGCTCGCGGATCCGCTGATGCACATGGTGCGCAACTCTTTGGATCATGGATTCGAGTCGCCTGAAGAAAGACTGGCCCTGGGCAAAGCCGCCTCGGCCCGCCTGCTCCTGCGAGCTCAACACCAGGCCGGCCATGTGGTCATCGAAATCGCCGACGACGGCCGTGGCCTGGACCGCGAAAAGATCGTCGCCAAGGCAGTCCAGAAAGGCCTGATCGAGACGGCGGAGGGCATGAGCGACAGCGAGGTGTTTAATCTCGTCTTCGAGCCGGGTTTCTCCACCGCTGCCAAGGTGACCAATGTATCCGGCCGCGGTGTGGGGATGGACGTAGTTCGCCGGCATGTGGAGAAACTGCGCGGCCGCATCGAGATCCGCTCCACGCTGAATGTGGGCTCATCGTTCCTCTTGAAGCTGCCCCTGACGCTGGCCATCATCGACGGGTTACTGGTAGGTGTAGGTTCGGAGCGATACATCGTTCCCCTATTCGCAGTGCGCGAAATGTTCCGTCCTTCCGACGACACCATCTGGACTGTACAGGGGCGGTCCGAAATGGCCCTGGTACGCGATACCCTGCTGCCCGTAATTCGGCTCTATCGCAAGTTCCATGTGACGCCCAAATCCGAGGATCCCAAGGAATCGGTGCTGATTGTGGCCGAATCCGAGTCCCGGCGGTTCTGCTTGGTTGTGGATGAACTGATCGGCAAACAGGAGGTCGTCATCAAGAGTTTGGGAGAAACATTCAAGAACGTCCCCGGCATCGCCGGAGGCGCCATTCTGGGCGACGGGCGCGTGGGCTTGATCCTGGAACTAGACCGGCTTTTCAAGGATCGTACGAGTGACACAAACCACTGATTTGGCGGAGTGGGACGCGGTACGGCCCCTCAACCAGCGCGAATTCGAGCAGATCCGCAAACTTGCCCACCAGACGTTCGGCCTGGACTTGAAAGCGGGCAAGGAAGAACTGGTGTCGGCACGGCTTCGCAAGCTGGTCCGCAACTGCGGGCTCCGCTCGTTTCAAGAATATTATCAACACATCGTAGAGGATTCGACCGGTCAGGCGCTGGCCGGCATGATCGACGCGCTGGCCACCAACCACACCGCCTTCCTGCGGGAACCGGACCACTTTCAGTTCTTCCGCCAGCAGGTTCTCCCACAGTTGTCCGGCCGCGAACCGGTGGAAGCCTGGAGCGCCGCCTGTTCCAGCGGAGAAGAGGTCTGGACCTTGGCCTGCCTGTTGAATGAAGCCTTGCCGGGCCGCAGGATTCACATCATGGCCACCGATATCTCCAACAAAATACTCCGCTTCGCGTCGACGGGCTGCTACACGAAGGAACGCTGCCGCGACCTCCCGGCAGCCTGGCTTTCGCGGTACTTCGTCGCGGACGGCCGTCCGGCGCAGTCGTATCGGGTGGCGCCGGCACTCCGCGCACAGGTTCAATTCCAGCGCGTCAATCTGGTGGAGCGCTTGCCGTGGCCGCACTTATATCCGGTCATCTTCTGCCGCAACGTGATGATCTATTTCGACCGGACAACCCAGGAGCGGGTCGTACAGCAACTTTCCGAGCGTCTGGAACCCGGAGGGTATCTGTTTGTCGGCCACGCGGAGAGCCTGACACGAATATCCCACGGCCTGGAGTATGTACAGCCGGCGATTTATCGGAAACCTTCCAAGAAGGAGCACCGGTGGACCAGATCATCGTAGGCATGGCGGATTGCCGGGTCGCCGAGGGCGCCGGACAGGTGCTGGCCACCTTCGCCTTGGGTTCGTGTATCGGCCTGGCGATTTACGACCCCCAAACCAAGGTCGGTGGCTTGCTGCACTACATGCTTCCGGATTCCAGTATCGATCCGGCGCGCGGAAAAGCCAACCCCTACATGTTCGCCGACACAGGCATTCCGCTGCTTCTCGAACAACTGTCCGGCCGCGGCGCAATGAAGCGGCGGCTGATTGTGCGCGCAGCCGGGGGCGCCCAGATGATGGACCAGCAAAACGTCTTTGAGATCGGCAAGAGGAATTATCTGGCGATGCGGAAAATCCTTTGGAAGTTGGGGGTTCTGGTGCACGCCGAAGCCGTCGGCGGCATCCGCAGCCGCACGGTGCGTTTGGAAATTTCCACGGGCAAAATGTGGCTGTTGGAAGGCGGCGAGCGGCGGGAACTGATCGCCGGCGCGCCACGGCAGGGAGGCAACTGATGGCATACCGTGTCCTGATTGTGGACGACTCTCCGGCTATGCGCTCCTTCATACGGCGCGTCATGGAACTATCCGGTTTTGACCTGGCGGACTGCTTCGAAGCGGGCGACGGCGCCGAGGCAATGAAACTGCTCGGCTCCGAGTGGGTGGACGCAATCCTCACCGACATCAACATGCCCCACATGGACGGCGAAGAGTTCCTGGAGCGCCTTTCGGCGGACGAGTTGCTTCGGTCGATCCCGGCCATCGTCATTTCCACCGACGCCACCAGGAACCGGATGGACCGGCTAACCACTCTAGGAGCCCGCGGCTATATCACCAAGCCGTTCCTTCCAGAGGACCTGCGGGCGGTACTCGAGAGCACTCTGGGGGATCCAAATGCCTGAAACGCCGTTCCAGTCCGCACTGCGCGCTTCCGTCGAAGAAGTGCTGGAGAAGATGTTCTTCGTCCAGGCTCTGGATGAGCCGCCTGGCGAGGCCGGATCGCCCGGCGACGACATGGAGGTCAAGCTCACCTTTGAAGGGACACCCTCCGGAGCGCTGACCCTGTGCGTCACCACCGCCGCCGCCGGCCAGATCGCCGCCGATTTTCTGGGCGAGGACGAATCCGGCCTTTCGCACGAAAGAGTCGTAGAAGTGGTCTGTGAGTTGGCCAATATGATCTGCGGCTCCGTTCTGAGCCGCGTCGAGAGCGCTAGTACATTCCGCCTGGCGTCGCCCCAGTTTCTCCCCGCCCAAGAGGGGCAGAACGGCCAGAGGGACGCCGTCGATCGGCTTGCCGTCCATACCATCGCCATAAGCGCCGGGACTCTGACGGCCATCGTGGAAACGAGAGATCCCGTATGCCCAGCGGCCGAAGAATCCGTGTTCTAATCGTCGACGATTCCGCCATCGTCCGCAAGATCCTAACCGAAGCCCTGGCCGGCGAAGCGGATCTCGAGGTGGTGGGCTCCGCGCCCGACCCGTACGTGGCGCGCGATAAGATCCTGGCCCTGGAGCCCGATGTCCTTACTCTGGACATCGAAATGCCCCGTATGGACGGTCTCACGTTCCTCAAGAAACTCATGCGCTTCCACCCGTTGCCCACAGTGGTCATCAGCTCGCTCGCTCAGCCGTCCTGCCGCGCCGCCGTGGAAGCACTGGAGTTCGGCGCGGTGGAAGTGCTCGCCAAACCTGGTGGACCGTATTCGGTCGGCGAACTCCGCCATACCCTGGCTGGGAAGATTCGGGCCGCCGCCGCATCGCGCGTCTGTCGGATTGAAACCCAATCGGCGCCCGCAACGGCCGCCGGACAGCACACTGCCCCTCAATCCGCCGAACGTGCCTTCCTGCCACCTGGAACCGTCATCGCCATCGGAGCCTCCACCGGAGGTACCGAGGCCATCGCCGCGGTGCTTACTCGGCTGCCGGCAAACATACCGGGCATGCTGGTGGCCCAACACATTCCTCCCGGTTTCTCTCGAGCCTTCGCTGAACGCCTGAACTCCACCTGCGCCATGGATGTGAAAGAAGCCCAGGACGGCGACACGCTTCGCGAGGGTCTGGCCCTGGTGGCGCCGGGCGATTTCCACATGGTGTTGCGGCGTTCCGGGGAACGTTATTTCGTTAACGTACGGACCGGCCCGCGCGTCTGCTACCAGCGACCGTCCGTGGATGTGCTGTTCCAGTCGGTCAGCGAGGTGGCGGCCGCTCGCTCCATCGGCGTGCTGCTCACCGGAATGGGCGCCGACGGCGCCCAGGGATTGCTGCGCATGCGCCAGGCGGGCGCCCATACTATCGCACAGGACGAAGGTTCGTGCGTAGTGTTCGGCATGCCCCGCGAGGCCATCGCACTAGGGGCCGCCGCACAGGTCGTAGCGTTGTCCGGGGTTCCTTCCGCCATCCTGTCTCGCCGCGGCGCCCGCACCACGCCTTCGCCGTCGCTCGCTGTCCCCAGGCCGCAGCCTTAGAATTGCGCGTCGTTGATGATATCCCCTTATGGCCTCGTTAGACCTGACACTGTTCACTTAACGATCCTGATCCGGATGACGAAATCGGGGCGGCGCGTGCGCTGGCGTTTGCGTGGGCGCAGATTTGCAATTGCTCATTTTCCGCCTCACGCTACGCGGTTTGATCCGATTCCTGCTTGAAGCAACGCGTTCCTCAAGAATCTCATCCACAATCGCTTCATGCAGGCTTTTCTTCTGCCGAGTGGGGAATAGCGCCATATCGGACCATGTATCGCTGGACCACGCGCACCGAGTGGAGGAAAGAAAGCTGGTCTGGGTCCTCATCTGCCTTCAGGTCGGCTTGGTGCATCAGGCCACGGATGGCAAAGTGAGCCATCGGCAGACCGGAGAACTCCTGCTGTACCAGGTCTGGCGTCTTGCTGCGCCACACGATCGGAGCTCCGCGAAGATGTGTTTTCAACTCATCCAGAGCGGTTTCGATTTCCCATCGTCCATGAGAGAGCGCTGCCAGTTCCTTGGCCGCGGCTTGCTCGCGATCGAGTACGGTCGCGAGCAGCCGGTACAGTGGCTCAGATCCTTCGACGTCTTTCAGGCAGTAATCGATAACGCGCACGACTATCCCATTGCGCCGATTTCGCCGGTCTGAAGTGGACGCGTAGATCCGGCTAAGGGAAGAGCCATCCGGCAATCGTTTCTCTCCATCCAGGCGGGCATTCCGGCGCATGCGCCAGAGCAAGACCGATCCCGTCTTGGCTGCCATGCTACGGAGTTTGTAACTAGGGAAGAACCGGTCTGCCAGGCACAGCATTCCTTGGCCGAGCGAGGGAGTCACTTTCCCGGCCAGCGTGAGTTCGTCTGTGGCGTACTTGTCCATGTGCGCAGCCCACAACACGTGCGTGCCGTTTTCCGGCAGCGCCACGAAACGGATCTTGGGGAAAGCGCTGGAATCCAGGCTGGCGCCCGGACGCCCGAAGGCCGTATCGTCTTCCACCGTATCGGCGACGTCCAAGGTACTGCCATCGAGACTCACCGATCACCATTGACGGTACCAGGCTCCCTTGGTGCGCTTCTCCGCAATCGGGGCCACCACCGCGTCATAGAGTTTCTTCACCGGTCCGGCTCCCAGACGACTTCGCGTCCTGGGAAATGCCGGATTTGCCGGCGACCTTCACCTTGGCCGAAGGATCGAGCAGCTAGTGCACGCTTTCCAGCAGGCAACGCAGCACTTCGCGATAAGACGAACGCGTCTACAACGCCAGCGCGATAACGGTAATAGATCACATGCGGTGGCAAATTCCACTCACCGACACTGGCACGATTTGTCTGTTTCAGGACCTCGTGGATTTTCTCGGCGGGGAAGAACTTGGCAATGACGCCGAGACTGATGTGGTAGCTAATCCGGCTGCCGGCCGGCATCGCCGCCACCGTGCGCGCCATAGGCTTCTCCTAGCAACGGCGCCCGGCCGGCGCTTCTGGATCCGGTGAACGGCATCGAAATCCGGGATCAGACGAAACGGGAACCGCCCCCGAATGGCGTGATTGACATACCTGCACTTGGAAGGTGCCCCGGGGAGTACATCATCCGCCGCCGCAGACGCCGAAGTACCGGCAGACCGCACGGCTACAGAGCCCCAACTGTAATAGTTCTCGAGCTTCGTCGTTAAGCAACCGTCGCCAAGGGTGGATGATTCCACGGTGGCAACGCGCATGGGACACCTGCCTGTGGAGGCAATCGCCCCAAAAACAGAACACCATGGAAATGTCTTTTAAGTGAATAGTATTTGGGGTTAGCAGGGCTGGGAAAGACGTCAGCCTGACGCTCCGCAGCATTACCTCCGGGCGGGTTTGCTAGAATGAAGAGGTTTGTCTATGGCGCTATCGTCTAACGGTTAGGACGGAGCCCTCTCAAGGCTTAAATACGGGTTCGATTCCCGTTAGCGCTACCATATTCTCATAGAGTTACGGGCAATTGGGCAGCACGCGCCCGGTTCCAGCGGGAAAGAGCCCATTTCTGCATCGCTTCCAGCGCCGTGCTGATAATCGCCCGGGCGGTGAGACGAGGTTCAAGTTCTGTCTGGGGCGCGGTCGTCGTAAACTCTACCGGCGTGAGCCACTCTCCCCGGCGAAACTGTGCGCCTGCTCTCCTCGGTTGGGTCGTCCGTCCGTCCGTCGCCGTTATGACGAATGTCGCCGCAAAAACCTATTGATCTTATTATGGTGGAGGCGGGGGGAGTTGGGCTGCCGTAGGGTACTGATAATAGGTAAGTTGTTGATTCCAGATTGAGCTGATTACGCCAAGAACGCATGATTCGCTGGTCCATCTTACGTAAAACTTACGCGGGCATCCATCGGAGTTCTAAACGTTACGCCGATGCCCGATCTCGCCCTCAAGAACAAAGCCCGTCGCTGCTCGATGTCTCCACGCTTGATCTCCCTCGGCCTTGCTCGGAAGAGTCATCAACTTGAGCACACCGCTTCATGCCGGAGTCCACCGACGGAGTTGTCTGGGCAACGGCGTTTGCAGACTCTGCAATCCTGTCTGGTTTTCGCGCCGTTCGAAAACGTCGCCAACATCTTGCATCCGAGCGCCCGCCATATTTCTCCCACAGTGGCCTGGAACAACGCGCCGTTACCGACGAGCCCGAGCCGGTGAACACCGGGCTAGAAGGGCTAGAAGGCATTTGCGATCCTCTTGAGAAGCGAGGCGGGCTAAAATAGGCCGCGATGGGCGATTTCCCTGAACAATGGCGGCACGTTCGAGACTTGGACGAAGGTGGCCAGGGCCACATCTACATCGTTCGCTGTGCCGACGACGCCGACCCGAAAGAATACGTCCTGAAACGCCTCAAAAACCTCAAGCGCGAGGACTACTTCAAAAACGAAATTGAAGCTTACCGTAATCTCGACCACCCAAATATCCTGAGGCTCAGAGATACAGGCCACACGCCGAAGGGCAAGCCGTACATCGTAAGCGAATACTGCGAAGGTGGGTCGTTGGCAAATTACCCGGCCTTCGCTTCTACGCTGGCAGGTCTGAAGTTCTTTCAAAAGATCGTCGGTGCCATCGCATACGCCCACGCACAGGCATGCCCTGTTTATCACCTCGACCTCAAACCCGAGAATGTTCTCTTGCGAGACGGCGATCCCGTCGTCGCCGATTTCGGCATCTGCTTCATCGAGGACTCGCAGGTGACCTTCACGAAAGAAGGCCAGCGCGGGTCGTTACACTACTGTGCGCCTGAGCTTCGGAATCCCAAAATCACCGACGCGACACGCCTCAGCGCCGCCGATATTTATTCTCTCGGAAAGATACTGTTCTGGCTGTTCACGCATGAGGTATATGACGGCCACGAAGACGACTACGGGGGCAGGCGGTTGTTTCAGGTGTACCCCAAGGAGCCCCACTTCATCTTTATCGACGAGTTGATTACCGAGATGGTAACGAAAGAGCCTGGCAAGCGTGTCGCATCCGCAGCAACTCTGGTTTCCAGGCTTGACGAAATAATTCGGCGGATCAAAGCGCGTGGCCACGTTCTGGATCTGAGCGTGCCCCAACCCTGCCACTACTGCGGAATAGGCAATTACAAACCAGCCCATGAGACGACGCCGATGGGCCAGATATTTAGTCATTTCCCGGTTTTTCCCAACCGGGAGATGCGCAGAAACCCACCTCAACCGCCTGTGATGGCTTCCAACGATAGCATCTACGAGAGGCTCAGGTACGTAGCAAAGATGATGTTGGGCACCAACAGCGTTTTCGGCAATGCCGCGCCAATGTTCATGATCTGCGACTATTGCGGAAACGTCCAGTATTTCCGCTTCGATTACACTGAGGGTGGCACGGGCAAGAACTGGCTTCCGTAACAAATTGGGCGCTGTGTGGCCGGTACGCCGTCAGGGCGTCGCCGCACCTCACCTGAACCAAATGACGACGTTTGCAGACTCTGCAAGCTACCTGGCCGGGACCCAGTTCCAACGTCGTCGAACCTGGGTGCCCTCGTACCGATAACCTCGTCCCAACATCGCTTGTGCTAAAACTACAGCACTTAGACGCTAAGACTTCCGGTTTTCGGCCCTTGCGGCGAGTATCAGCGAATAAAGACAGGGAGATGACGAAAGACCTCGACCTTCGACCCCCTTCAACTCCGCGCCAATCGGCAGTTCATCTCGTACCCCGGTTCAATTCTACAGAGAGAAATCGAACTATCGGCGGTAATTGGAACCATTTCGTCAACATTTGGTGTGAAAGACCGGGTGCAGAAGGGCTCCCATCAGTTCGTTTGACCATGAGTTCTCGCACGCCGACACGGGATTAACTATCGTTGACAGCCTTTGCCAAGATTAAATCTCATGCCACAATGGTGGGTTGAGCAATTTCGTCGTTTCGCACACTACGAGGAAGCCTAATGCCTATATCGGAAGCCGACGTTACCGTTGACGGCGTGTACATCACGTCCACCGACCAGCTTCGCAAGGTCACCAGGATCGAGGACGGAAAGGTTCACTATTGGAGTGCAGGCGCAAATACAAAAAACCCTTGGAACTACGGACACTCCAAGGCCGGTCCGCCGTCAATGGATGCTTTCGTCCATGCAGTTGATCGCAAACTCGACGACAAGGAAATCGCCACGCTCGTCGGCGATAGGGCTCAGCCCAAGTAGCGGGCCGCCGCTCGCCGAATACAACCCCGGCACTGCTCGACCGCGCCACTGCAATCTTCTAGCGTGTTGCCGACGGGTGCACCACGCCTACTTTTGGGCAGCGGACCGCAGCTATGGTGTCGTTCAGCGATGTGGCGGCAGCCAAGATCTTGATTTACGGGGCTCGCCAAGGTAATTGACTGGCCTCAATCCCCACTCGGTCAATGGCGAATACCTGCTCAAACTCCTTCGCGGCAACGCCACTGGCCAGGCAATCGCCGATGAGACGTTTCACCAACCAACGATGGGCAGGGCCTGGACGAGGTTGCCGATTTCATCGCAGTGTGGGCTGGGGTGCATTTGATGAGGGGCGCGCTATGATAGCGGACATGAAGATCCCGTTCGATGCGAATTCAGCCAATATCGACTCGGTACGGGAGATTGTGCTGGAACGACTTCGAGCCGAGCGAGGAAACTGGTCCCAGTTCGATCCAACTGGCGACGGCTTTCGAGACTACGCCGTTTTAGAAGGGAATGCGCATCGGGCTCTACTCTTTCATAGCCAGCAGATCTACGTCGAGCTGATGGTTCAAGGGATTATCGCGCCGGGTGCTGATCCGAGCAACACCAGGCTCCCATTTTTTCACATAACGGATTACGGAACCGCCGTCCTGGATTCGCTTCCTTCAAGCCCGTATTTCCCACCGAAACACCTATTGGAGTTGAGGCAGCGGCTCCCTGGTGCGGATGCCACGGTTCTGGCCTACTTGAGCGAGAGCCTGGAAACCTTCGCACGTGGAAGCCACATTGCGGCCACGGTTATGCTTGGCATCGCAGCCGAGCGCGTGTTTTTGTTGTTATGCGACTCCCTGGTAGCCGCACTTCAGAATGGAAGCGAGAAGGCGAGGTTTCAGCAGATCCTCGAAAGACGGGTTATGAAGCCTAAACTAGATTGGGTTAACCAGAAGTTCCAGTCGATCCACACACCCGGCTTCCCTGACAATGCCGCAATCATGGTGACTACCGTCTATGACCTCCTGCGCTTTCAGCGTAATGAACTTGGACACCCACGCGACACACCTCCGGCGATCACCAGAGCCGACGCTTTCGTGAACTTGCAAGTCTTCCCACGGTATTACGACGTTGCTGAAAGCGCTCGCCATTTCTTGGCAGCAAATCCAGTCTGATTCGCACGACCCTTATGCATAACATCCCGGCCACGCTCAACCTTGACCTCGTTCGCCGTTTAGCAAACTCGTTTCCCGATGATACTGGCGTATGGCAGACAATTGCGGCGAATATCTTCGTCGCTGACCGGAATGGGCGAGTTCAGTCTAACTGGACGCCTGCACGCCACCTCGAAGGCGTCGGCGGGGTATACGCTGTGCTCCTGCCAGCAGCCTGGTTTGCGACTCCACGGACGTTGCACCTGCACGCTCCGCATGGCCATGGCGGAGTGAAGATTCCTTTCGAGTTCACGGTGCCGCAATTAGACGAAGATGGATACGGTGTCCTATACGTGGGGAGGACAGCGAATCTTGCACAAAGGTGGCGCGGACACCTAACGCGCGGACAGCGAAAGGATGGCGGCCAGGTGAAATATGGCTTGGCGGATTGCGCCTATGCCGAGGACGAAGATCAGGCTCTTATAGCCTTACGTGCGCATGCGCGGATAATCTTTACTGTGCTCGACGGCCCCGAGAACTGCGCCAACCGGGATGTGCTTGAAATGTCGCTGTGTGCCCGTTTTGGACCAGCGTTTAATATCAAATCCGAGCGATGAAGGCGGTCCGCGCAGAGCATGGACGGCGAGGAGAGAACACGTCGCCACAGAGCCGCTGGGCGTAGCTGGCGACGCCAACCGGTATTCCCAATGCGAAGACGCCCCAATTGAAGGATTGTGGGCATCGCTCAAACCGTGACAGTGGGTCGTCCATCGCGAAACCGGAAGCGGCGCGGCGGCCCTAACAGGCTTTCAGGCCCGACATCGCACAGCCAGGAAAACGGCTTGATCGAGCGCCCCGCTTCCCTGGGCGCTATTCGGCGCAGCTACCTTGAGCCCTTCCGACTGTTGCAGTGCCTGTGCGCCAGTTGGGCGTTTTTCAGCGTCGTCTTGCCGCCCTTGGTATAGGCAATGATATGGTCGATGGTGACATCATTCCACGTAAGGGGGTCGCCGCACAGGTTGCACACGCGCTTCTCGTCGCTGTTCCAAATTATTCGACGTTGCTCCACTGTGAACAGACGTTGATCGTCCTTTGTGTCGAACAGGGACCACAAAACCGACTTCAATAGGTCTTGCCGACGCTCTCGTTGGGAGCCACTGTCTGTTTGCCCCTGCACCGTCAGCAGGTAATCCGAGTAAAGCCGCTGCGTGGCTCTGGCAGGGACAGCTCGTCGGAGTTGTTGACGCAAATCATCCACGCCAGTGGACAATTTCCTTAGTAGTTCAAATGCGGCGGCGTTTTTGGGCTTGTCCGTGAGCACCAGTCGCTCCCGGTCCATCTCCCAGACGAACAAAAACAAAGTGTAGAACTCCACGATGTTCGTGAAGCGGGTCTCGGACAACGCGGGAAACATCTTCTTGAGCAGATTCATCGTCCGAACGAACTCGCGGGACAGTCGCGAAAGCGTATTTCCGTTGATGTTTTCGTTGCCGATTGATCGGTCAAGCGCGGTCTTGCGATTGATCGGACCTCCGTTGTGGATCGACATTAGAAGTTCCGCCGTCAATTCGGTACCCTTCATCCGGTCGAGTTGCATCGCTGACAGCACACCGGCATCGAGCATATAGTACTGGAAGCGGTGCATGAGACGATCAGCTTCTTTGAGAAACTTGCTCGTGTAGAATCGAGCGTTCCGCTTTTCCCCAGTTGTCAAACGCTTGCCAGTCGAATTGATCCGAATAAAGAGGTCGATGATCTGCGCCAGCCCGCCAGTCACCTCGACAGTCTGAATCTTATAGCTCTCAAAGACGGCGCGGTGCTCTGGAAAGCGTTTCTCTATGTCCCGCCATTGATACACCTGGAGACCGTCTCCCAGGTCCAGTTTGGCGTCAAACCGGTTCCGCGCAAACCGGCCCAACCCCATGAACATAAAAAGCGTTTCTAACCGTTGCTTTCCATCGATGACATCGTAGACGAGCTTGCCGTTTACGCTTCTGCGGTAAAAGAAAATGCTCGGCAGTGGATAGCCTGAGACGATAGATTGGATCAGTCGCCGTCGGTCCACGGTGGTCCACACCGAGCGCCGCTGAAAGCCGGGGTCGAGGTTGATTTGCTGATCGCGAAACATCAGCACCAACTGATTGATCGTGTGTTCACCAAACGATGCGTGAAGTTCTGTAAGCGCTGGTTCAGCCATTGGACACCTATTATCGAAGGCACCATTCTAACGCGCTCCGTCGGGTAATAGACGGCCTACTTTTCCCGAAACCTCACAAGTTCCCCGAGGGGTCAGCCACGTTGAGACTCCCTCGACTTCATCGGGGCGGGCTTAGCGCGTGTTATTGGCCGGAGGCGGCCTATGCCGTTTTGTAACGGAGACCCAACCGGACGGCGTCGGCCATGTCATCGTAGCGCTCCAAGATCACACGTTTCGTGCGGTACTCGCCAAATTGTGCTTCGTCCTTGCGTCGGACGATGGGGAAGCTGTCCAGCATGTAGCCCACATCTTCCCGCGGAATCTGGTAAAGCCTAAAGTAGATCGCGTCAAGTTCGCATAATAGCGTGAACCGTCGAGCTTCGTCCCACCGGAACGGGGGGCCGTGGTATCCGAGAGCCCGAGCGAGCGGAGAGAGGTGCGTGGAAGTATAAGTTAGCTCCAGGACGTACGATCTGATGGCGAATGCGAACTCTGCCGAGTAGTCGGCGGCAGGCAGAACTGGCGATTGTTTGAAGACGAAGTATGTCATGTGAGTACCGCCCAAGCACTGGCGCACCGCCCAATCGAAAACCATCGAGGAAAGGTTCGCAAGGAACAAGGCAGGATCGCCTTTTAGGAACAAAGTGGGCGCAGTATGCCCGACAGCGACCAGGGGTAATGCGGCTGAAAGCATGGTTCTCTCGTCAGTCGAGCGGCAAATGTCACGAAAAGCAATTAACGATTTTGGCGTACGGCGATTAATTATCGCCTCTGCCAGCTTCATCTCATCGTCACCGAGGGCGCGGATGAGGTCGAGATCGTCGTCAGTAAGCGGATATCTCTGTTCGAATAGAGGGGCGAGTAGCCGGTCGGACAACGCCTGAAACACCGACCGAGACATCACGCCGTAAATCCTTTCCAAAACCTCTTCGCCCACCTCCGCGTTTTGGTGGTTCAGGTGATAGCTTGCTAACCATAGGCCGAACACCTGCCGAATCAGCTTCCGGTCTTCGGCAGCGTATGCGTCTAATAATGGGCCGGGGACATCCGCCGTCGCTTTGATTACCTCCCATTCCTCGACCCAGTAGCGCGGCTGAACGGTATAGCCAGGGTCCTGAAGCTTATCTGAGGGTATTCGCGGAAGCTCCGAATCCAGGCTACCTTCGGGACGCATTGCATAGTCACCGTACCGGTGCGTGAATTGGTGCATCATTTTCGCTTCATAAAGAGGCAGGTAGGACTTGTGGCCGTCGTAGAATACGTTACCGGCGAGTTCATATCCGGCGGCTTCCAACTGATCCTTCGTGCGGAAAAGGTGGGAATCGGTCGCCATGTCAAACATGCGTTGAAACCGAATTCCCCACGGGTTTTCTTCCGGTGAACCCTCCTTGATGAGTACTGGCACCCGGCGATAGATCGCTTTGGTGATCTCCGCATCGCGCTTGGATCGGAAAATCGGACAGGTTCGGGTGTTCGGATTGATCAGAGCGATGTCTGCTGCCGTGAGGGTGAAGTGCCGGTCTTGATCGTTGAGGTCTGAAACATGGTGAGCGAAGAAAACGAAGTCAGGCGCAGCAGAAGCAGAGCGCGGCGCACCTGAAATAGTCAGCAGGCAGAATTTGAAGCGTCCATGGCCCACGCCTTCGAAAAGCCCGACGGCGTTTTCGAAATCGTACAGACTAACCAACGTGTTGCTCTCGGCGAGTGCTGCGAAGAATTCCTTAGTAGTGTTGTCCGTCGCGATGCCAGTAGGCAGAATGCAGCCGAATTGACCTGTTTGGCTGACGAGGTTGCGGTTGCTCTCGGCAAATACAGCGTACGTGTTGATGTCACCTTTCCCGCACAGTGGGTATCGCCCCGAGTTCCGTAATAAGTGACTCTCGCCGTCGGCAGCGCGCAAGTCGTCATGGAACGCCGCGAACAAAGATGGATCTTCCTCGGATAGGGCGGCTATCATCTTGCGGCGCGCCGCGGCATTGGCGGCGTTCGCGATATCCGGGCGGACTTTGGCGAACCATTCTCGCTCCTGCAACTTGATCCGCTCCCATGGTGGGTTTCCCAGCACACAATCGAACCCACCATCCCAACCGGCGAGCTTACTCTCTGCATCGTCAACGTTTTCGACATAACGAAACACATCTGGGAACGCAAGGTGCCAATGGAGGAACTTGTATTGCCGAGCCAAACGCTGAATTTCGGTCGATACGGATGGTTTACCGTGGTAAATGGCCACGGGGTTCTGTTCGATCTCCCGGTAAGCCGCCTCGGTGATCGGCGGCTCTGTCAGACTGTCCTTTTTCCACACGAATGCCGAGCACCATGCGTCGGCCAGGAATTTGCCGTCCAGATACTCGCGCGATTGGGTGACTTGCTCGTACAACTGTTCCTTTTCGTGAATCGCGGAAATCGAGTCATCGCCCAATTGGTCGAGCGACATCAGGCCGGTCGCGTAGTTCATCAGCCACCCAAGGGGCGCATCGAATCCCAACCATCCCTGCTTCTTCTTGTTAGCGGCGCGCTCCGCCTTATTCACTTTTCTCCACTTGGTACAGGCTTCCTTGTCATCCCCAACGAGCGGGCTGAACGCGTCGTCAGGTATGCCGCCCTGCATCAGGGCAGGCGTCGAACCTAGAAGCGCACTGCCGCACTGGATTCGATGTTCGAGAAAGGATAGCGGCTTGCCAGGTTGCACGGCCTCGATCCACAGGTTTACCTTGCACAACTCGACGGCCATCGGGTTTATGTCTACGCCATAGATACACCGACCGACTACGTCTCGCAGCGCTTTGCGCGTGGCCTCCGGCGACGGCTCGTCGTCCCCGGTGCGTGCTGAAGCGAGTCTCTTGGCTATGCGGTGTGCGGCGGCAATGAGAAAGTGACCACTGCCGCAGGCCGGATCTACGATCTTGAGCTTGAGAATTGCCGACTCTGCGTCGGACTGGCTCGCAGCTTGTTGCAGAACGGGGCTGAGGGCTGAATCTAGAAGACAATCTACCAAGGTGGTGTCAGTGTAATAGCTGCCGGTGGTCTTCCGCTCGTTTCCCTTGGCGGACTCAAGCTCGAAGGAAGCGGCATCCAGATTCAGCATGGGGTGCAGTTCTAGCAACGACTCGTAGACGCTACCGAGTTCTTCCGCGCCGAGATTCTTGTAGTCCACCGAACGCCACACGCCATCCGCGGTGGTGACAGCGAGAGCGCGCACGGCATCCAACAAATCACGGTTGGCTAACTCGCAGTCGTCAATGTCGGGCGTGGCGCGCTCAGCGAAAAGGAAGCTCCCGAGGGCCGGTAATGCTAACGCTGCGCATCCATCGTCGCTGCCAAGCTTCTTCATCACGATTCGCAATGCCGTGTAGAGGTCGGTATGCCGGGTGCCAATCCGTCGCTCCGCCAATCGCCGGAGCCGAGCCGTGGAGTAGAACCGCAAAAAGCGCTCCCGCGCCGTCCCCAGGTCTTCACCTACCCTCAAGAGGAGGCCTCGGTCCTCGGCTGTGAAGAGAAATAACAGACGGTACACGAGGCGGAGGACCTGCCTGTAGTAGTCTTGAGGGCTCAAGACACCTGTGCGCAACCGATGCCGGAGGTCCTGATTGCCGGGTTGAGCAAGGAACCCACGCCCCAGCGCGCTGATCGCTCGCTCGACACCTTCCCGCAACTGGTCGAGGGCGCGCACCCCCTGTTGCCGCGATGTTTGGGACCATTTCTCCAGCCAACAATCTTCCGCCTTTTCAGCTTCCACGCGGGATTGATGGCACAGCAGCCAAAGCAAAACGAAATCGGAATAATTCTCCCCGAGCATCATAGCTTCGAGGTCGAATTCCACGTAAGCTTGGCGCGTCAGGCTTGCATTGTCACGCAGGATGCGCAACTTGAGCCCGTTTGAGACGATGCCCCACAGGTGGTCTGCCGAACGATTGAGCAGCTCCTGAAGCAAGCTGTGTGGACTCCGGCGCGACGCTCCAGCAAGCCCTTGAGTCGGCCTGTCCAAATCAACACGAAATCCGAGGAGATGTATCGGCGTCAGGTTCCAACCGTGCGAGATGGCGTAGGGCTTGCCACCAATTTCAAACGCCTTTGCGGTGAGAAGCCTGCCATATCCAAGTTCCTGGAACAAGGGCAGCAGCCACCGCTCTCGTGTAATAGAAGTGCCAGCTTCCCCGATGGCCAGTTTCTCGATGGCAGCGCGAAAAGTCTCCCAGAACCCGACGAGGCGGTTCCAAGAACGATTGGTCGCTTCCGTGAGCTTCTCGCCTTTGGGCAAGTGGTAGGTTTCCGGACTGAGCCCGTCCAGGTCCGTCTTGGGATCGACAACACGCTGGAGGAGGTCGGCGGGCAAAATCGCCCCTTCGGTCCTGACTGTTAGGAACAGATCGCGGGTACGGATTGCCATGGCCTAGTTCCCCTGCGCTACCGGAAGGTACACGTAGATTCCCAAAATATCGGGCAGCGATTGGGCTTCGATCTGATGGCGAACCCCCTGAATTCGCGCAGCGGTTCGCACGCGGGTATGCGCTTCGAGCAATTCTTCGCCACGTTCCCGAGCAACGTCACGCAGCTTCGGTTCGAGGGCAAAATAATCATCGTTTACCTTTCGAATGAACTCGGCAGCCTGGTCGGGTAGGATGTTGGCATCGGGAGACGCCATTAACAAGTCCTCCGCCTGAGCCCGATCTAACCAGGAAGGACTAGCGGGAGAACCAATAAACGCCACGGTCTGGCAATCCTCGGCGAGCAATGGCTGCGCCTCGCCGCCTTGGCGAACAATGATGTGGTAGCGGAGGCGGAGGAGCAGTACGGTGGTGCGCCGGGTTACCGCCCGCGTGCGGATTACGCCGCAGCGCCGCGCGATGCTTGTGAGCTTCGGGTCGAGCGCAGTATCTAGGATGTATCCCGCCAGACCTTCTACGACGGGATGCGTTCTCGTAAGTAGTAGCTCGCCCGACTTGGTGGGCGGCTCGAATCGCACCAGCAGATGCCGGTCTGGAGTAAGCGCATCTCGGAGGCCGCGTGGTATTTCGGCGAGGTCTACCTTGATCACCCCGTTCTGGTTGACGACCGCTCCGTGGGCCGACAAAGCTTCCTTGGTGAAGGCCGCAACATCGACGCTGGACCCGATTGCGGTTCGGACTTCAGACAATTCTCGTTCGACATCGTGGACGTTAGCGCTCAGGCCCTCCTGGGCGAACATTGTGCGGGATCGCTTCTCGCGCTCCGCGCTGGCTTCCCATTTGGCGAAGAGGTCTTCCTTGCGGGGCTGGAAAGATTCATCAAAGTCGAGCAGGAGCTGGTCATCATTCCCCGGCTTTTGGCGTAACAGTAACCCTTCGAAAACTGCCTCAATCACCTGCTCGGTATCGATTGGCACCGGGACTGATATGCCAAGAGAGGTGCGGATCTTCTTGTGTTTGCGTATCAGCACATCCAGAACTATGCCATCGATCTGGTTGTCCACGCCATAATAGGTGACCATGCGAACGGTTGAGTTCGGCTGACCATATCGGTCCACTCGGCCCTCACGCTGTTCGTGTCGGGTCGGATTCCAACTTAGGTCATAGTGCAAGACGGCGTCAAAATCCCTTTGGAGGTTGATCCCTTCTGACAGGCAGTCGGTAGCGACCAGCACATGCTTGGGAGTCTCGGCCAACTGATTTACACGCGCCTCACGTTCGGCGGGCGCGAGTTCGCTGGTGACAGCTTCTACCGCTACGTCCTTCGAGAGCGCGGCGCGAAGTTCAGTGGCGAGATACTCCGCTGTGGCGATGAAACGACAAAAGATAATTGGGCGATATCCGTCCTTCAAGAGCGCTGAAACCATAGCCTTCGCCTTCTGAAGTTTTGTGTCCTTGGCTCCAAAGAGCGCCTCCGCCTGTCTTGCCATGTCCAGCAGGCGGCGACGATGGCGTCCTTCGTCGCCATCTCCCAAATCGGTGTCGCTGCCGGGAGTCAGGTCCGCGCCTTCGGCGGTGGAGTCATCAAGGAGATCCAGAACGTTTCTGCGCCCTAGTTCGTCCGCTTCTTCAGCAGTCTCCGTGTCGAGGGTGCTGGCACGGGTCCGTAGGGTCGCGGCGGCGGCGGCGGGACTTGACGCCAAAGCACGCAACAAAGCAAGTGCCGACCACCACTGGACTCGCTGCCGATGGCGCGTCTCACCCGTTGCTTTGACGGTCTCCCGTGCGTATTCCACTACGCGACCAAACAGCCGTCGATATTCGTCGGTCAGCTTGTACGTCTCCTCCGTCTCCTCACGCTCTGGAAATGGAGTTTCGGCCTTCAGAAAATGTCGTATGTCGCCCCTTCGGCGCTGTACTAAGTGCGCGGCCAAGCGTCGGCGCACGGCTTCGTTCTCTTTGCCCGTGAGGTCCTCTGGCAGGTTCAGAAAATCCGGCTCAATCAGCCCGAGAAGTGACCGGAAGGCCTGCTCGTTGCCACTGTGCGGCGTCGCCGTCACGAGGATGATATGTCGGCCCTTCGATGGTGCGGCTAGGCCGGACACGAGCTGGTGCCGCTGATGCCGTCCACCGCGTCCCTCGCCGGAATACGCGCAAGTGTGCGCCTCATCGACGATCACCATTTCGGGGCAGGTTCGCAAGAACTCGTCTCGCCGCCTCTCACTCTTGATGAAGTCGGTCGATACGACGACGAACGGGTAGATGTCGAACAGGGATTCTCCGACCCGGCAACGTTTTTCGAGTCGTGGGGCAGTACCGGGCAGCACCAGCGCTGCTTCAATGTGGAACTTGTCTCGAAGTTCCGCTTGCCACTGTTCTGCAAGTTGGGGCGGGCAAAGCACTGCAATTCGGCGTATCTCGCCGCGGTCTAGCAGTTCCCTCGCGATGAGGCAGGCCTCGACCGTCTTGCCGATCCCAACGTCATCGGCAATGAGAAGCCGCACCGGGTCGAGCTTCAGAGCCATTAAAAGAGGAACAAGTTGGTAGGGGCGTGGCTCAATCCCCAGGCGGGCGAAGGATCGGAAGGGTCCTGCACTGGAGCGAAAGCCTAATCGAACGGCATCGCGCAGGAGGCGGCAGGAGCGATGATCGCCAATCAGCGTCGGGTCCGGCAGCTCAAAGCTGGCCGTCTCGACATTTTCGAGTGGAAGGTAAACGCCTGCGATTTCTTCGTCGGTTCCTCCCAGCGGGCGCAACACGAGAAGGTCGTCTGTCGAATCTGGAAGTACCACCCATTCACGACCGCGTGCTCTCACCAGCGATCCGACCGCAAAACTCATCCCTGCCTCCCGAAGACTTGAGGATAGCGGGAAATGACCTCGTCCCAGTTGTCATCGTGCCCAAAACGAATCACGGTGAAACCCAGGTCCTCCATGCAATCGGCACGCACCTTGTCGCGCTGCTGCCTGTCGGGGAAATCGTGGGGCGGCCCGTCCACATACACCGCGACGAGGGAATCCTCGTACAGGAAATCGGGACGCGTGTCGCAGTCGTTCACACGGGGTTGTGCCTTGGTAGGCAACCGGAGGTTCAAGGCATCCAGATTCCGCAACCATTTGCGTTCCAGTTCGCTGCTACAAAGACGCTCCAGATGGGCAAGGTGCTCGCTGCGAGGCTGGTGTGCCGGGGACGCCACCACGTCGCACTCGGAGAAAAGGCGCAACAGATCGCGGGCAATCTTTCGGTCGAGCAGCTTGTGGTCACGCTGGTTTGAGTAGTTCATGAGACAGTCGTAACAGGCCGCTTCGCAATCCTCCTTTGCGCCTGGGGCGCGATGACGATCTTCGCCCGTGTCTGGATCGAAATGGCAGATCTCCAAGGCTTTTCGTGCAATGTCGCGAATAGCGAACGGCTCATCGAGGATGCTCCGAAGCACACCCGCACCTCCCTCGGCAGCTTCGTACAGCAGTAGGAGGCGGCGGTTGGCGTCGTTGGGCAGAGCCTGGATGGCGAGTTCGCTGTCCTCCAACTGATACCGAACTTGCAGAGCGGACTTGAGCGCCGCGGCAAACGACGCCATGACCGGCGTGGTGAGGTTTCCGGTCGGTTCCACGAGGAGGCAATTGCGCCTGTCTTCCACAAACGGGATTACCCGGCTTATCTTTCCCGACATGGGGTCTTCGGCATCTTCCTCCTCCGCGGCTTCATTGGTCGCCCAGTACCCGCGCTCCGTGTCGAGCTGAAAACCGAACAGTTGCTTGTTCTTTCGCCGCCGCCAACCGAGGTTGATGCGCCAGATAGTCGCGGCTGCGCCGTAGTCAAGGCGGGCAACAACTTCTCCATTCCGTTGTATGGAAGCGACTCGGTGGGCTGGTCGTCCGGCAGTCTCGGTGAAACGGACTGCTGTTCTCAATTCGAAACCCAGCCTCATGCGCTCCTCTTCGTCGGAGTTGATGCGATCCGTCCGCTTGGTGGTGACGTTTTGGAGGCGGAACAGGGCGTGCATCGGGGCTCCCAATGGTTTGCTGCAACGATCACACAGGTCAACCCCTTCCCCGGCGGTTATCGGATGCAGATAGCCGCAGAACTCGCACTGCTTGGCTCTTCGAGTCGCCAGTTCCTGATTCTCGCCAACCGGCAGAATCACGCGATTGATTCGGTAGCGGGAACCCTCGTGATAAATGACCGCTCTGGGGCCGAACTCTGAAATTGCCAGAAACCGAGGCCGTGAAAGGTACTCTTCCCTGTTCTTCGTTTGACGGCGGCCTGGGATAAAGGCCGACAGCGGTAGGCGCGGGAAACTGTATCCAGGCAAGAAGCCTTCACTGGCCATATAGCGGTAGCTGTAGAAGTCCGATTGCACGACGTTTTCAGCCTCTGTGAGAAGCCGAACCTGATCTTCTGCTTCACGGCGGAGGCGCTCCGCCTGCCTCTTGGCTTCGGGCGAACGGGTCGCGTCCAGAATGATTTTGCTTTGCAGCTTGGCTTGTGCGTGGGCGGCGCGGTACAGATCCCGCCAGCGCTCACAGGACTGGTCGAAGTGAAGACTGACCTGTGATAACGCCGTTTCGAGCCACTTCCCTAAATCGCCATCGGTAAAGCCGAGTTCGTCACCAGCGCGCGACAGCACCTCTCGTGATCGCGCTTTGGCTTTTGCTCGTGCGTGCGCAGAATCGAGGGCTTCTCGGACGCTTGGGAGCAGCGCTAGAGTGGGTTCGTCACCGGATAGGTCCAGCACATCTTTCAAGGTGCGCCCCAACGAAAGGCCTGTTTCCGCAAGCCAGACAGCGTATACGTGGGCGCGAACTAAGTCCTCATTGGAAAGGTCCAGGCGCGGAGGTGTTACTGCGCCCGCCACCATCAAAGTTGGACGATTGAAGAAGTATTGATCATGTGGACTACCTGTCGCACAGTACGAGAAAACCAGCGCTGGCTGTCCGCTGCGACCGGCGCGGCCACTTCGCTGCGCATAGTTGGCGGGCGTCGGTGGGATGTTGCGGAGGTTGACCGCGTTCAATTCTCGGATGTCAACGCCAAGCTCCATGGTGGGACTGCAATACAGTACCGGCAGTCGCGCGTCAGCGAATCGCTCCTCCCGGTCGATTCGCAATTCCATAGGCACCTGTGCGGTGTGTTCCCGAGCCTCCATGCCAAGGGCCGTTTGAGCAATCTCTTTGTAGAAAGTCACAAAGAATGGATTCGTCCGGCCTCCGCTCTCTGGAATGTTCGGGACGCGAATCGGGTCGTGAAAGGCTTTGGTTCCGTCGCCCGCGACCCAGAGAAGAGCGGACGCCGACAACTGATAGCCTGGGACATCATCGCTATTGCGCGGCTCGAACACTTTCTTGACGATTCCGGCCATGCGGAGCTTTTCCAGTAATTGGCGGATGATCGGTTCCGTTTCGTCCAGCCGGATACGGGCGTGGTGATCGCAGAATGTAGTGCTGCGCCGGAGAAATTGACCATAGCCACTACGAGCCGAAAGATAAAGATTCCCGTTGTAGTCGTCTTCATCGCCAGACTGCCTGGGGAATAGATACGGAGCCGGATCGAGTTTCTCTGTGTCGTCGATTGCCCAAGGCTCCCGCAAGTGCTGGCTGCTCTGCTGGCGAATCCGCTCCTGGTATGTGGAATCCAGATAATCGACCTGAATGGCCAATTCTCGCCGCATGTGGTCCAGCAGCACGTGGCAAACTCGCTGAAGCGTTTCAGGTGCGGCGGTAGCGAGGCAAGGGTGACAATCCTGCCAATCCGCGTGCGAACCGCAGAGATCTTCCAGGGACTGATAACGGATCTCAAGCAATCCGCACTGTTCGAGATTGGGCAACGTGATTCGCCAACCTCGCCTCAAGTCGCGGTAGAGGCGGTAGCCTAATACCGTGCGGAATGCCGCTTGCGTGTCTTTGAGCGCCTGGAATCGAACTTGTGGATCTCTAGCGTACAGTTCTACGGGAAGGTCAAGGGCGTGGAAGACTCGATCCGATAGCTCGTCGTGGGAGATTCCGATCTTGCTTGCGTCAGCCGCGGCTTTGTAGAGCGCAGCGCGAAGTAATCCGACCTCAACGAAGTCGTTGAAATGTCCGGCCTGCAATGAGGCATCTTGGCGGTTATCGGTAAAACTCAGGAGCTTTCGAGCGCGGTCGTGGAGAGACGGCTCCTTTCGAAGACTGCGGACTACCGAGAGGGTGAGAATTGTCGTTGCCGTGGATCGGCCTTCCGAACTGAGAGAGGACACCTTCGCAAAGTCCGACTTCTGTCTTGCGCCGTACGCGACGCCGCAGTGCAGGCAGAAGCGGAAAGGCGTGGAAATGAAGTGTACTTCGCTTCCCGCGCTGGATTCTGTTCCATCCGCGGCGACCCGAAGGAGTTCTGGCAACCCCCCACGACGGCTTTTCTTGATCCTGCGATCTCCGCGATGCTCTTCCAGCCAGTCCTCGGGCAGACGATCCATGATTTGATTGCTGTCGGTAGGCCATGGGTCATCACTCTTCAGATAGAGGTAGCCTGGCAGGTTTGCGGGGTCTGTTTCTTGATCTGAAGCCTCGCGAGGATCGAAAACTCGATTACCAGGAGTCCCGGCATTTCTCACTCGAACGCAATAGTATTCCTGGCCACACTCCCGACAAAAGACGAGAGGCAGCAAGATGCGGCTGCGGTCGTTCGGAACGAACTGCTGTCCGTAAACGGTGATGTACCGGTCTTCCTCTGGCTCCAGCGAAGCGTAGACCGTGTCACCACGGCTAATGAATTGGTGTAGACGGAAAGCGAATGGGGGCAGGCCCGTATCCGGGTGCTTGGCACAATTGTAAGAGGCCATCAACTGGGCCTGAAGTGCTTGGGTGCAACGGTCCTTCGGCAGGCCTGTGACCTCAGCCAGCTTCTTGGCTGCGCCGTCCTCACCGGACAGGCTGCAAGGCACCGCCCGAACCAGGCGCAAGGTATGGGGCTCCTGGCGAAGTCCCAGTTCATGCTCGATCCATACGGAGAGTGGGTCAGCGATAAACTCGGCATACTGCAACGACGGCTCGCAGCTCACGTCGGCAACCCTTTGGCGGAGGGCGGTTACGAAGGACGGATCGGATAACGATGTCAGGGTAGTAGCGGGTCGGAGCGTTTCACCGATCACGTTTTCGGACTTAACCTCAACGCCGAAGAACTTGGACGCGACCCTTGCCACTTCCACCCGCTGCTCGTCGAATGTACCCGCCCCAGCAAGGGTCGCGGAGGTGCCCACGTACTGAAGATCCGGTGCGCCTACTCGGTCGCGCAGTCGGCGAATCAACAATGCGACATCCGCCCCCTGGCGTCCGCGATAAGTGTGTAATTCGTCCATCACCAGGAAGCGCAGTCCGCGCGCCGCCTCGATCAGGGGTCGCTCAATTGGCCGGGTAAGAATGAGTTCCAGCATCACGTAGTTGGTGATGAGGATGTCGGGTGGGTTGTTCAAGATCTCATCCCGCCGTTCATCGCGTTCTTGGCCGGTATACGCTGCGAATCGGACGGCAGGCTGCTTATCCGGGTATCCAAACTGCACAAATTTCTTCAGCTCGTTGGACTGGCTATTTACCAAGGCGTTCATCGGATAGACAATGATGGCCTGAATTCCCTGTCCGCTTCCCCTCCGCAAGACGTGGTTCACGATGGGGACAATGTATGCGAGGCTCTTGCCGGATGCAGTCCCCGTAGTGAGGACGTATGTGTTGCCGCCGACAGCGGCGCGTATCGCCGCAGACTGGTGCTGGTACAGTCGTAGGGACTTGCCGGAGTTGTTGCTGCCTTCCTCCTTGTCCTTGCGGAAGACGCGGCTGCATTCCTCGTGGAGAACACCGGCATCGACGAGTTCGTCGATGGATTCGCCGCTTTCGAACGATGGATTGAGTTGGATCAGGGGATCGGGCCAAAGCAGGCCGGACTTCATGGCTTCATTAACGACCCCATTGATCTTCACGTCACCGATGTTAATGAAGCTTCGAACGTAAGTTGAATAATCTTCAACCAGTTGTCGTCGTATTTCGAATACGTTCATGCATGCCCCCTCAGCCTACCTGGCTACCAAACGTGGCTATTACCCGCTGCTGTCGAGTAGCCTGGCAACAAACTCATGCCAAAAGGTACGATAGCTGATTTACAGCTTGATCGGCGAACGATGTCGAGGGCGGTCCCAACGCTCCAGCTCAGAGCCCAAGTTTTCCAGCGCTGTTTTCCCGAAACAGATTGCCGTCCCTAATATAGCGCCTGACCATTTGCACCGACCGATGCCCGGTCTGCGCCATGATGGAACGCTCAGACGCTCCCGCAATTGCCGCCGCCGTTGCGTGCCCAGCGCGCAGCGAGTGCCCAGCATACTTGGCAGCATCGAGCCCAGCACGCAGCACTAATTTCTTGACGACACGCGCCACGTCGATACCGGACAACCCACCAGGCTGGATATGGCCGTAACGATTCACTGAGCGAAACAACGGCCCCGTAGCGATGGCAGCCTGTTCCAGCCACTCCAGAACCTGGCGTACGGGGCACGTCTCAGGGTTCGCGCCGTATGGGATACCAATCTTGCGGCCCTCGCCGTTCTGGTCTACCTTAGACCTCCGTAGCGTCACTGTGAGGCCATCCTTGCCGAAGGCGCAGTCGGCAACGTCGAGCCCAACCAGTTCCGAACGGCGGAAAGCTCCAGCGAAGCCCAGCAGGATTAGAGCCCGGTCCCGCGCACCTATCAATCCTTCGTCCGTAGCGTCTACCATGGCCCTGACATCGTCTATTAAAGTGGTTGCCTTCTGCTCTGGGGCTGTCCCCTTCAGCCGTCGGATGCCCTTCATGGTGTTGACGACGATTGGGCCGTGCGTGGGCGGTTCCAGCCCCACGGCTTTGTGGGCTTCGGTGATGGCGTTCAGCCGTCGCTGGATGCTGCCAGGTTTCAGGTGACCAGCACATTCGGCGATGTAAGCCGCTACGGTTTCAGGTGCTGCTGGCAGAGAGTGAATACCGTGCGCTTCGCACCACGTCGAGAAATCGCGCCAATCGCTCTGATAGCCCCGTAGGGTATTGTCCGCCTTCGATGCTCTGATGAACTCGCGAACCTGTTCGGAGGGGAGCGGAACAACGTCCGCCCCCCTGTCCAACACCGGGCCGATTATTTGTGTGTTCGGTGTCATGCGCACACCGCCGTCGGCTGCGTGGAGCCTACGATCTCTGCCAGAATGGCGTTCAGCTTTCGGTTACGGGCAGCGTGGCTCCGCAGCTCACGGGCAGCTAGAATCCTCTGATTGACGTATTGACCATCGCAGAAACGGCGCCACTCCGGCGGACTGAGGTAAACGCCGTTACGCTTCAGTTGGATTACCAAGGCGAAGCGCCAATCATGGGCACTTCGCACGGCTTGCAACAACTCCCGATACGCTTCGCCCTTCGCCCTGGCATTCTTAGGCACCATGAAGCGTGGCAGCCTGCCAGATTCCACGATCACCTCAACCAGACGGTTGGAGCCGTGATTCTCCCCTCCACACTGGCATTCACAATGGGGACCCGTTGCACCGGTACACCGTGCGTCGCAGGGAACGCGCAGTTCCCTCTTTACCAGGTGATCGCGGCATACCTCGCCGAGGTACTCCATTCGTCCACCGCAGGCACCGCACTCGCCGTAGGAATACAGGTAACTTGGTGGGACCTGAACAGGCCGGATTTTGCCTTCGGTGGCAACAACGGACAGGCAATCGGAACAGCGATAGTAATGTCTCATTCGTGATCCTCTGTCAAATCCACTCGAATCCCAAGGTGTCTAGAATGCCGGATACCAGGTCCATCGCCGATTCTTGCCTCGTGCAATCGTGCCCCACTTCGCCATACGCCGAAGCAAAGTTGAGGGCTTCGCGCGCGATCCCCACATGCGTGACGTGGTGTTCACAGAATCGCTGCGCCCATTCGATCAATTCGGATTCGTCCGGCCCGATTTCGATGGGTGCTCGGTCTGTTCCCGGATAGAAGACCTGGTATACGTCCTCCCAATTGTCGTCTTCAGAAACAGTGATTTCGTCACCGGCATGACTGACGATTTCGCAGATGGCGCGCCATAGCTGCTCCGCCGTCCATTCACCATCGCCGATGCTGAACCCCTCGCAGGATTCAGCGTCGCTATGGCTGAGCGTAATGCGGTAACGAGTCCCAGTTACCTCTCGTTCGAAAGCAGCGTCGAACTCCTCACGCATGGGAAGCTGGCCGTACGTCATGGATTGGCGCGTCACGCTGCCACCTCCACCGTACGGGCAGACTGCCGCATCAGGAAATCGGCCGCCTGTTGGGCCTTCGATGCCGCCGTGAACACCGCGCGCTTATCGGCCTTCAACACCTTGAGCCAGGAGTCGATATACCTGGCATGGTCCTCACGCGGTGCCAGCTCAAGCTCAAGGCGTGCCATGGTGTAGGCGGAGCCAAGCTCCGCGATCAATTCCTCCACCGCGTACGCATCATCGCCGAACCGTTTCCCCAGTTCACGATCACAGCGCGAAGCGTGCGAGGTCCAATGGGTGGATTCGTGGGCCAGGACGCTGTAGTAATCAACTCTGTCCGGGAACTGATCGAACCCTGGCATGTAGACGGCTTCGGGAACGTCAGGCCGATAGAATGCACGATTGCCGCCGTCCCGAATCTGGATTCCGATATTGCCGAAAAACGAATCGGCCTCGGCGATGCGTTCATTGTGGCTGAGCTTCGGTTCGAACCGTTTAGTCAGCTTACAGCCGTCCACTTGTTCGATGTTGAACACGGTGTAACCCTTGGCAAACAGCCCATGGCGCAGCGTATCGCCATCGCCTTCATCCGTTTGCTTTTCGTACGTTCCCCAGTAGACGACAGGGGAACCGTGTTCACCCTTGCGAACCTGTCCACCAAGCTGCGCCCATTGCTGGTACGTCCCCCAGAAGGCGGAACCATAGCCCTTGCTCTGGGACTGCGCCCACAGCACAAGCGTGTTGATACCGCGATAAAGCTTCGCGGAACCCACGGATATGGGGCTGAAGCCCTTATCCTGGCGTACAGTCCACGGCATCTGATACGAACCGATACCGGATTCAATTGCGTTAACGATTGCGTCAGTGACGCGTTGATATACGTCCGCACGAGGTGCGGTATTCTGGCTGTTAGACATCGAAGCTCCTCTAAAGCTTTGCTGTTTAGGGATCGTGGCAGGTTGGCCCCTGTCGCGGTCCCGATTCGTTCTAGCGTTCGATTCGTTCTAAGAATCGAACGCTAGCAACAACTCGACATTACACCTCATTCCGACTAAGTGTCAAGGTACATCGTAAACATTCTTAGCACAGCACACTAACTGCCGATTAGAAGGCCGTGTTGCCTGCCCATAACTCAATAGCGAGGTTTCAACAATGCCCTGCAATGCAGTGACTAGGTTTAACATCGTAGACTAAGTGATCGTGGGGGTTCGGAATATGCCGAGACGCGGCGTGGGGGCCTCCGACGGATAACTGGGTTTCTAATGTCGATGAAATGTGGCGAGGTCGGGACATGGTCACAACCTCGTCAATTCCAATTCCCATTTTTTTTTGCGGGTCGCCCAAACCACGTTGGGAAATCGTCGCGGCCTCGCGAGCGTTATGAGTGTTTTCGAGTGAGATAAGTGGCCAGCGCGGCAGATAGTCCGACCAGCAACTCCGTCTCCTCGCGCTTCGCTTCCCGGCCTTCCTGAACGTGCCGGGCCTCATTTGACGCATACCCCCAAATCTTAGCAACCGCTTCATCCAACGGCTTCGGCAGCAGACCCGGATAACGCTTCACGATTTCACCGAGCGTCGCTCTTGGATCGCCGGTAAGGTCACGAGCCAAGCATTCCAGCGACCCCATGGCGTGATAGACCGCGCCAGCCAAGTCAGGATCTGGTCGCCGCGATAGGTCTTGCAGGGCTTCCCGAAGGTGTTTGGCGGCAGTCGGGCGCTTCGATAGATCCAGAGCCGCAGTTGCCGTATCGACAACCGATTCAAACGCCTCGGTTCCGCGCGTGACAACTTGACCATCAACGAGTTGCCAGGCAATACCTTCCTCCATAAAGAAATCATTCACCTCTTCGGCAAACTTGAGAGCGATATTTGCGAATCTAGGTGCGGTTTTCTTTGTGATAGCGTCCTGTTTCGCCATTGCGGCATGAAGGGCCTCGATGATGTCGTAAACCTTGAACCACTCGCATTCAGCGATCAGCCTGTTAACCTCATCGTTAACATTCGGGTACTCGCTCCAATTGTTTGGGTCAGGTGACACTCGCAGGACCTGGCAGACTGTTGGTCGCAGGGAAGCAGGCCCCCATCCGAGGTCTTTGGCCGTTTGCAAAACGAAATACCGCAGGTTTTCTGGCGCACCTTCTCGGATGGTGACTTCTTTGGGCGTCCTATATTGATTGCGCTTGGAGAAGGGTTGTTGGAGTGCCATGGCGAATACGTGCGACAATCTCCCTTATCCAGGTTACGACATAAGCAGAGGGAAATGTGGTCGTGAGAGCTTCTCGGTATAGGCGGCATGACTGACCAGCGTATGGCCCGGAGCGATGTATGGCGGCTTCAATACCAGCGCGACCGATATGCACGCCACCTCTCACATGCCGAGTTGGTCCAACGTTTCCATGATGTCGTTTTGAATCTGGTCACCGTCACTACCCACGGCATTGGGTTTCGCTCTGGCGACCTCAGCCCGGAAGAGATTTCAAACGAGTCCACGGTATGGATGGAGAAGGTGACCCACGTTCTTGAGGAGTTGAAATTGCGGTATGGCCCGTATCCCGCTGGCCTCCAAGGAACTGCCCCACCAGTGAGCAAAATTCCCGCGTTCGCGTCCGAACTTGCCCGAAAGGCCGCCAGGCGCTTGGAGGCACTCGGGGCCGATCCGAAGGATGTTTTCGTCAAGTTCGGAAAACGGAAATACATGGAGATGCTACACAGTTACGGGGGGCTTCGAATCCAGCCTGCCACGTACTTCGCCGCAACGGTTCACAATGAAGCAGTTAAGGATGATGAATTGACTATTGAGGCTTCCCTTGACCTGTCGCGGGAGGAACTAATCGCTCTAGTGAGCAACCCGCAAGAGGTTCCTGCGCTTCCCCACCAAAGAATCGATGTCAAGCTTCAGTTGGAATCTGATTACTGGCTCTATTGTCTTAGCAGTTCTTTGGTGCCCCGCCTCTTCATTGATTACGACGCCGATGCCTGTGTGGTCATCAGAGATCGGGCGCGCTTCAGCAACATGCTACAGAACGCGAGCCTGCAAAAACTCAGTGGCGCGAGGATGTCCTATTCAGCCGTCGAGTACATTGATCCGTTATTGCCACAGTCGCTTACAGTACCAGTCGCATTTTCCAAACATTTCCAATATTCATATCAGAACGAACATCGGTTCTGTTGGTTCCCTCCCCACCCCATAGCCAGGGCGATGCATTGCGACGTGGAGATCGGGAGTCTAACGGACTTCAGCGACCTCATCATCCTTTAAGCTCCCAATGTAACGGCCCATCAGCTCCAATGCAGCGTCGTTTCATGTTGTCGATGGCGGAGAGATCGTTTTCGCGACGCCGCCAGGTCTGGGCCGCGGCACGAAACAGTGCAGTGGAATGACCTTGGAGTCGCTGCCGATCCACATGCAAAGTCCGTATCGTAGCTTGCAGTGACAGGCTTGGGGATGCCTACTCGGTTCCTATTAGCGAGATAAACGTGGGCGTGGAACCTCACTTTATGCATCCGTCCCCAGTCCAGGCCGAGCATACAACACCCGCCCTGGACGCAGGGAAGGCCCCTACCCCGGAATTCGGGGGCTCCTTGGGGCCGGAGAGCATCGCTCGGAGTTCAGCGATTTGCGCGTCTATGCGCGTTTTGTGCGCGTCGTTGCGGGTCGCGCTTGAAGTTCGGGCGGAAGTTGGGATTCGGCTCAACATGTGGTCCAGAGTTGCGTCGAGGCGCTCTTGGGGTTCTATTGTAAGTAAGAAAGGGGAGACCTACAAAGCCTGTCAAGTTAATACTCGCCGCGGGAAAGTTCTTTGATGGTATTCGTATGCTCTTCAAAGTTGTAGAAGGTTTCGTAACTATGGGTGCCAAATAGATTTGAATATCTGAGTACCACTGCGTCCGGGATATCTACGTGAGACCACGTCTCTACGTGAAGGGTGTCTCGTGCAATCGCCTGCAATCTCTTAGGTGCTAAGTCTCTACCCTCCACTACGACCACGATCTGACCATTAAGCGCCGGGCCGGTGCCCACGTTCATGATCTTGCAGGACGTGCTGTTGATGGCCTCAACTACCAGGGCTGGCATAACACTTCGACCCCTCAACGTCTCTTTCTCTTGTCGCTCGTGTCTCCTATTGTCATACATGATGTAGATGGCAAACGCTGCGGTGAGCAATGCTCCCAGCAACGGAGCCAGTTCGGCCCAGACGGGCTTTCCCTGGAACGGGTGATTAAGCCACCACCATAAGTGATGTGGTGCGGATATGAGCCAACTCAGCATAGTTTGAGCTTACAATGAAACAGACAATTGTCAACCCAGCCGTTCGGACTGCATTTTGGATGTATCTATCGTGTGGATAACTCTTGCGGCCCGCACGTACCTGTTCGCGTGAACAAAGGTCGAAAGCTGTTTAAACTAACCAAAGCAACAATGAAACGCAAACTCACCTGAGGGTCGAGAGGGCATATCCTCGCTTCCAAGGTTAGCGCAATACCATGCTAAGAGTTCACTGTTGACGAACTGAACACGTCATCCCACCGCCAGATTGTATTATTCCTGGCTGGCCCTTGGGGCAACGGCTGGCGTGCCTCGAAGATCCTCGACCGCTGCGATTGAAATCCCAGTCAGTCTTCCGACTATGGGATCGACAGCGTAGCCTTGCCAACGCCGCCCGCACCGTCAGGCTTCTTTCGAAAGTCGAACAGATCCCGCACCGGCATCTCCAGATGGAGGGCCATTTTCTCCAGCTCTTCGAACGACGGGGCGTTGATGCCGCGCTCAATCAGGTTTAAGAAATCCACGGAGATGCCTAACAGTTCGTCGACCTGCTCTTGCGTCAATTCGCGTTCCAGCCAAATGGCCTTGATCCGTCTGCCAAATTGGCGTCGCAGCGATGACCATGCGCGCAAGGAAACGTGCCTTCCCAAGTAACTATGCCGACTGAGCAGCCTTCAACATTGCCTGGAGCGAGCCCACCGTAACCTGCTTACCTTCTGAGAGAGCCTTTATCGCGGCATGGACAAGGTTTGCCCTGGCCAGCAGAAATGCGTCGAAGTCCGGTTTCAACTTGGCTGCCAACTGTTCGCCATCGAGGCCCTGATACGTCGCCTTGGCCAGAAGATCGAAATCGATGAGATGCGACTTCATTCTCTCCCTGACCGACTCCTCACCTGCCCAGTCTAGGCGGTCCTTCAAATACTCAAGGGGGTCCTTGCGGCCAATGATTCGATTCGTCTTCCAGGTGATTAATGCACAGTTGAGGGAAAGATAGCTGTTGATTCCAGCCGCTTTCAGTAGAGCGTCTGGGAAAACATGGTGATACTCACGTTTCTGGTTGCTCTCGTAGGAGGCGGCTTTGTTGTCGGCAAAATCCAGCGCCCCCAGATACGTCGTCACCGCCAATATTCCGCGTGAGGTAATGCCAAGCTGTTTCGGCCATCCAGTGGCAAGGAGCGAATCAACGTCTGCGAGTGGGAACTCCGCCCTATTTAGAACCGGTATAGTGCCCAGCTCGTCGTCAAGGTAGAATTGCTTGAGCAGTAGGGCCTTGAGCGCCTTGAAGTCTGCGTAAGCGCGGGACGCCGCGGCGTTTTCGTACCTGTCGGTGAAGAAGGATGACCACAGATATTGCCGCAGCAGCTTCTCACCTTTCCCAAGGAAGTCGCCTGTCTCTGGGATCAACTCAAAGCAAGCGGCGATCACCGCCAGTACGGCGTTCGTCGGCAGCCGTGCTTCATCGAACACCCCCTGACTGGCGAGAAGTCCGGCCATCCGTTCTAAGCCGCGCACTAGCTTGGGCCAATTCGCCAGCATGACTGCCTTGTCCATTTCTATTTCCCCGCGGGCGTTCGGGGTCTTATCTTGAAGAAGGGCCGAAGTCGAGAGGATAAGTTCAGAGAGGTTACCATAGTGGCCTGCACCGGGAGATTGCTCGGCGATGGCGGCCTGCAAGTCGTGCAGCGAGGTTCCGACGATGCTCTCAAATTCTGCAACGATGATGTCGTAGAGCGAGAGCTGCTGGCTATTGGTGTTCATGTTGATGAACACCTGGAGCGCAACATCTTTGCCCGTGTCGGCTGGAAGTGCGAGGTACGGAAGATTGAAGTGAGTAACGCGCTCTCGCAACGTAGTGATTTCCCCTTTGATCTTCTCCTTCAATGAAGAATAGGCTTTGTACTTTTTGAACGCTTCGGGATCTGTCTCGACCGGCTCCAGCGGCTTCGTGGCCTGGCTGAGCCAATTATCGATATCCGTTGCAAGGTCGCCTGGCCGCAAAAGCGCAATCGGTATCAAGCCACGCTCGAAACACTGGACCGGGTCCTCGGCCCAGCGAGGCATACGCAGCTTGTTCTTGTTGATCCACCGTGGGACGCAACGCACCTCGATCTCGCCATTACCAATCGATTGATGAAGTTGGTCGAATTCCGGCAGATGGACGAAAAAGGTTTCTCCCTCGTAATTGCTGTGAACGGCGCGCCAGAAGGCCGTGAGCCGCTGTTGTCCGTCCAGTAGGTTCTGGGTCACCGTCCCCAATGTACGCTCGGCAGTCCGAATGTAACGGGAGACGAACTTCTCAGGGCCAGCAACTTCCAGCACAAGAGTCACGCCAACCGGAAGGTTGTTGATGATCGTATTGAGAAAGCTCGTGATTCGCCCGCGATCCCAAGCCTCGAAACGCTGAAAGCGTGGGAGCTTGATCGCCCCTTGGTCGATCTGGTGAAACCATACACCGAGTGTTCGATCCTGCGCTTTACTGGACTGTTGCATGATGCCCATCTATGTGCTCCCATGCCGATGATTTCAAAAGGCGCGCCGCTCTTCGCAATACCGCTACCTCGTTGCCTTCTTGGCGTCGGCCTTTTTCGCCGCCCAGCGTTTCTTCAGCTCCGCCGCAATCGCTTTCCGGCCAGCCGCCGAGGGTTTTCGCTTGGTCTTTGCCGTTTTCCGTGAGACCCCCCGCCGTTTGCCCCTGAGCGGCGGCCATACGTTTTCTGGCGGCGGCACTCATCTTCCTTTGTCCCGGCTTCGTCGAGGCTGGCGTGGCAGCCGTCTCCGGCGGAGCCGCCACCGAGCATGGCACGGAGTCGGCGATCTTCAGGTCGATGCGCGCCTTCTGGGCTTCAAAGCCATCGATGGCGGCTGTGATCGTTTCGGTGTTCAAGCTTGGTCGGGACAAGTTTGGAATCTCAAAACAACAATGTAACGCATTGTGCCGAGCAAGTTCGAGGGTCGCCGAGGCATGAGGGCGTCACGAGTCCATAGTGTCGTATACTTTCGTTACCGAAGTGGAAATAAAGATCGGTTACCACGTCCAGGTAGTCCACCGTCCCGATGCCAACGATGAGGTATACATCGTCAGAGGTCTTCGCACCATCGGTGCGACCGCATTTGCTGAGGTGGAATCTGTCGGTACGGGTAACACGCGTTTCTTGCCAGTCTGTTTTCTTAACCCTGAATACGAATGGCTCAGGGCGTACCTGATCGACCTGTCCGGAGAACTCAGCACGGAGGCGTAGGTCGCAGGTGAGATCAAGGGCGGCCCGCCGTGACCGGCATCAGCAATACGGACCGCGCATAACTTTCAGGCAGTCAATGTCGTCATCTTTTTTCGCGACGGCACGAGTGAAGACCTTCGCCTTTCAGAAGTGAGGGCGAGCGAACCCATCTTGATGCCGCGTTCAAGGGTAACGCCTGAACTGCCCTGGGACGATGCCGCCACTCAGGAAGCCGCGGTCCTGCACTCAGCCGGGTCAACGCTCACCAATAGGCTTCTTTCGGAAGTCGAACAGCTCCCGGACCGGCATCTTTAGCGCTGCTTCCATTTTTTCCAGCACCTCGAAGCTCGGAGAATTGATCCCCCGCTCGATCAAGCTCAAGAAATCCACACTGATTCCCATCAGCTCCGCGAACTGCTCCTGCGTCAGCTCGCGTTCACGCCGGATTCCCCTTAGCCGAATTCCGAACTTCGCCCGTAGTGAGGCCATCAGTGTTTGAGGGGGTTGTAAACCCCTTCAACACTGTCGTAATGTGGTTACGGGAAAGGCCACCGAACCAGATTACGGATTTTGGTGCCGCCCAGCTTGGCGCGCAGCCGCCGACTCACCCAAAGCAGAGAATCGTTTTCAGTATCAATTGGAGGTGCGGATCATGCACAACCTTGCGACGGCAAACCCGAGGTCGTCAGTTCAACTGAGTACGTGGTTGGTGGCCTGAAATGGCACTCACTAACTGTTCCCGGTGCGGGGCGGAGATCGGCGCTATTGGGGGAGTCTGTCCGAACTGCGCAAAGCCTATACGCGGGAACTCAGAGGCGAGCCGCCGGAGGGCCTTGTTTTTTGCATGTTTATGGTTGACCGGCGTTGCGACGGTTGCGTTCATGGCGCACAATTCACCCTCCGCCAGAACCGAAGGCCGGTCTGCCACCAACGCGGAATCCGCCCCGACACCCGGCGCACTGCCTCCCAGCCATATTGATGAAGTCGCGAAGCCGTCATCAACATCCCAGCAGAATGATGACGGCGTCAAGGTGTACTACCTGACCATGGGGTTTCCATGTGCGGTGGACGAAGCGACCCTCGGTGTAATGGCCGGAGCCATCACGTCAAAGGATGAGGAAGCACTTCAGGGACTTCAAGACCGGGGACTGACACTATGGCTGACGGAAGGCACGAAGTTCCAGGGCCTGCCTTTTCCCCACGGAGTCGTCTTGGGGTACGTCAGAAGTGGTCGTAACATCGGCAAGGAATGCTACCTCATGAACGATGTTCTGACCCTCAATCCGCCGAGACGCCGCTGACCTACAGAGGCGGCGCTACGGGACCCGCACGGGCCACGCCCCAACCAAGGATGCGGCGGGGCACCGGGCTGTCGCGGGGCGGTCCTGGGCCTCTGGCTGAGGCTTTGAACAAGGTTTTGATCGCGTGTGGCCGGTCAGGATCGGTTAACAGGCAAGCGGCCTGAAAAATGCACAGCTCACAAGTCTATTTCCATAGCGATTGGCTCTGGCACATCGACCCACCACCCACGCGTAGTGGCTAACGAACTACCTCATAGACGGAACCGGTCCACTTTGTCGCCGCTAGGATGGGCGGCATCGGGATGGACGCACTCAGGCGGTTCACACTCCGCAAACTTGACATTTAGGACATTGTTGTGTTATTCTGTATTTAGGTCGGAGGAGATCCGAACAAAGCCCGCAACACCGGATTCGGTGCTTGCGGGTTTTTTGCGTTTGAGGCGCGGTTCTACGCATCATTTGATGTGCGTGGTATTCTTGCATTTCCTTGGGTAGCAAGCGCCCAGGACGTTTAGGCGGTTGGCTCCAGGTGGCGGTTTCCTTGGGGCGGGAGTGCTAAGCAGGATTTGAAGGGGCGAGAACGCAGCAACACGTTCTCGCGGCAAGCCGTCTACGGTGTCAGGCCGATAACCTGCCCGTAGCCGGTTGATTGCGACAGAGGCGCTCGTCTCTGTGAGAAGTGTTGTTAGGTAGCCAGTCCTAACCATGCCGAGTGGGGTGCGGCATGACGAGCCAGCGAATGGCTTACTGGTCAGGTAGTCGGCCTGGAAACGACGGTGTAAGCGGTGGCGCGCTTACGAACCCGTCGAACCTTCAGACTCCCAATCCCTTGTTCCCGTTACGTTCTGCTCCCGGAAGTTACAATTTTCCAAACACAACGATTCAAGTCGGCATCGATGCGTCCAGTCGATAACGCCATGCGGGAGGACGCCAAAACTGCGTCTATCACCTTGAATCCATGACGGATGTCCTCGCTGCCGAGCGGGGAGGCTGTGTCAGTGGGCTCAAGGCCCAGGGTATACGTGCCAACGAAACTCCAACGACCGTTACCCCATAAGAACAGAGCAAAACAGATCACATCACATTGTATTAACTAAGTTCCAGGATAGAGGAGCAAATATACTACTACAACGCTAGTAGTCAGACGCCATTCGTGCGTCTGTAGAAGCTAACTCAAGCTAACTATGTAGCACATAGAAAGGAAACTATACGATACCCAGTGTTTTGAGTTACGCACTGAAGTACGCCTTGCAGGGTTGGCGAGTGCTTCCGGTGCATACGGTTATGAATGGCAGATGCTCGTGTAATCGAAGCACCTGTCCGAAGCCGGGGAAACATCCTCGGATTAAAGCGTGGCAAGTTAACGCCAACACCGATGAAGTCATCATACGCCAATGGTGGCAGAAATGGCCGACAGCCAATATAGCACTGGCCACCGGGCAGGGGTCAGGTGTCTTCGCCGTCGATATCGACGGTGACAAGGGGAGCGCGTCATTAGCCTCCCTTATGCAAGAGCACGAATGGGTACCTAGAACCGCCAGCGTCAGCACCGGCCACGGGTGGCACTTGTATTTCCGCAGCACAGCGGAGCCGGTGAAGAGCCGGACAGCGGTCATGCCTGGCTTGGACGTGCGCGGCGAAGGTGGCTACGTAATCGCGCCGCCGTCCCTGCACGTCAGCGGCAAGACTTACGTTTGGCACTCAGCGGACGACCCATTGGAAGACGCCCCTGAGTGGCTGATCGATTTGATAAATCGAGACAGCAAGACCGGTTTGCACAGTGTTCACTGTTACTCCGGTGACGACGCGGTGATCGCCGTCGGTGCACGCAATGAAACGTTGTTCAAGCGCGCCTGTAGCTTGCGGGAAAGCGGGCTCGAAGAAGATGACATTGTAAAGGAGTTATTGATGGTAAACGAAATGGAATGTGAGCAGCCATTGTCGGAAGAAGAGGTCGAGAAGATTGCAGCGAGCGCGGCAAAGTACCCGAAGGGGCCGACCTCGTCGCGCCGGGAAAAACCCGAGAGCGTGTTGAGATATTTTAAATTCAATATCGCCGAGTGGATAACAGATGAAAGCATCGTCGTGATGACGGATGCTCAGCGCGGGCGCTACATCAGCCTCTTGGCCGCCTGTTGGCCCCAGGGCGGGACGCTTTCCAGCGATCCGACGGTGTTGTACAAGCACAGCCGTGCTACTTGCACCTTGAAGCAGTTCATTAACGAGCTGGACAAGGTGATGGCTCCGTTCGACCTCGCCGGTGATGTTTATGTGCACCCGAGATTGGCCCCGGCGTTCGAGGACGCTAATGGAAAATACACGCAACGAAGAGCCGCTGGATTGAAGAGTGCCGAAAATAAGAGGCTACTAGCAAACCAGAATGAGCCGAAGGACGTGAGGATATGAGCGTCGGAGTCGGACCCCTGCTCGCCGTGGAAGGCCAGCACAGCGCCGAGCGCCGCGATAGGGTAATCGCGTTACGTTGCCGGACAAGCCCCGATGGCGTTGCGCCTCTGATTTACACGGTGGTAAACGCCGCGGACTACGACCTAATCAGAGGTGCTGGCTTGAAGGTGTTCGCCCAGTGGTCATTTTCGAATAAGAGCAAGACCAAGAAGTGGGCCTACGCGGGAGTTTGCCTTGAGGGAAAGCCAGTCCGCCTTCACTGTTTCCTAATGAAGCCTAGCCCCGGCCAGTGCGTGGACCACATTGACCGGGACACATTAAACAACCGCCGCTCCAATTTGCGGTTGTGTACGCAGGCTGAAAACAGCCGACACCGAGCCAAGGGTCCTAGATCGAGGAGCAAGTACATCGGTGTGACGAGGATGACCAGCGCGGCAGGCACGGTCAGTTGGCAGGCTCGGTTTAATACGAAGCCCAAGGCCGTTCAACTCGGAACTTACGATACGGAAGTTGAGGCCGCCCAAGCCTACGATGTTTACGTCCAGGCCCGTGGCGGGAGGCAGAAGAACTTGAACTTCCCCGAGGGAACAAACGCGGTTGTCAAGATGCACCGTTGGATAGCGGTAATGCCGCTCCAGGGTGTTGAATGTGGGGGCGACGACTTTCCTATCGTCGTCAGGGTGATTCTCGACCCAGGCGACAGCCATGCTGAAACGGAATGCTTACCAGCCAAGGAGGTAGCATGATGGACATCGTCGCGAATGAGAGGCACTTTACCGTTGACGAGATTGCCGCCGACTGGAACCTCTCGCGGGATACCATCCGTCGGGTATTCATCAACGAGGATGGCGTGCTGAGGCTTTCCCGGCCTGGCACGCGCTACAAGCGGGCACACATGACGCTGAGGATTCCCGAAAGCGTGAAGTGGAAGGTTCATCGCCGGATGAGCACCAAAGCGGCGTGAGCTAAAGACGCCAATTGGCGAAGACCCGGCTTCAGTGGGCCAGGGTCTTCGTCAGTGGGTCATTTTCCCAAAACGACTCCAGCCTTTGTTCCAAGCGTGCTTGCCTGCGGGTGTCCCACTTGCTGTAGTACTTCTCCACCACCTTCATCGAGTTCCCTAGCAGTTCGGCGATCTCTTCCATCGGCGTGCCGTGTTCGAGTAGGTCCCGAACCAGTGTATGCCTGAACATGTGCGGTGTGGCCTTTGACACCTTCACCGTTTCCGCTTCGGCCTTCAGCTTGCCGCCAGACCTCCGCTTCTTGTCGGTTTCCACCGTCCTGACGCCGGACGCGACGAACAGCCGTTGCAGCCTGCTTCCCCATTTGCTGGTGCGCGTGTGAAGTTGCCCTCGTCCCGTCCAAAAGTAATACTGCTCGCTATCGTGTGGCGCGGAATCCAGGGCAGCAATCACGAACGGCGGCACCTTCGCGAACACGTCCTCTCCGGTTTTCTTTCGATATGTCCTTATCCGGCATCCGTCAACGTCGGATTTTTCAAGTTTCGCCGTGTCGCCGATAGACATCCCCGTATAGCGCATCACCAGTATGAACGCTCGGGTTTGATCTGCTATGGGTTGACCCTGGCGGCCGTATTCGTCAGGGAGAGCGGGCACGGCGGCGAAGATACGGTCCAACTCCTCGCGGGTGAACGGTTCCGTTTTGGGCCTACCCTCCGGGATCGCGTCGAGATCCGCCGCCGGGCTCTTTACGATAAAATCAGACCGCAGACAGAACCGGAAGAAACCCTTCACTGCCTCCTGATTGCGCCGCTGAGTAGTCAGTGCTTCGGACCAGCCCGCCCGGAACTCCACCAAGTCGTTGAACGTAATGTCGGCGACAGCCAGCTTCTTGCGGCTTTCCATGTACGTCTTCATGCGGTTCAGTATCGACCGGGCTTTCCGCTGAACGTCGATGCTCCGGCGCGCCTTGAAGGCAATAAATGAGGCAATCGCTTCCTCGATACCGACCTTCGGTTTCTGGATCGCGGCCACGGGAGTTGGCAACTCCAACTCACGAATGATCTCGATAGCGCGGTTCCAGTCACGCACCCCGCTGCCTGAGGACGGGTCAGTGAGAGCCTGTGGCTTCCGCCGCAGGCCAGATCCGTCTATACCTTCAAAATGGATTGAGCACTTCGGCTTGCTTGGGCAGTCCTGTGACCGGGTGCCTGCCTTCGAACAACCGTCGCGATGACGACGGTAGATGTTGAGCATGACCGGATTCTAGCACGCCGGTGCTTACGTAAAACTTACGCGGGACTCACATTAGCCTCAAATGGCTGATTTTAAAGTAAATATTATGGTGGAGGCGGGGGGAGTTGAACCCCCGTCCGAAAAAGCCCGCAATGAAGAGACTACGTGCGTGTCCGGCTCAATAGATTCAACTGACGCTTCAGAACCGGCGAGAGCGGCGGCAGTCTAGCCCGATTAGATCTCGACCGCCGGCTCCGGACCGAAGCCATTGGCCTATCCCGCAAAATGACGCTCACTCACCGTCGCGCGGGCTCAACGGCTGGAGCGGCTACCTAATTACTTAAGCAGCGTATGCAAACTGCGTGTTGGCAGTTATGTTTTCCGATCGTTTTACGGGAGCTCGGAACCCGGCACGCCTCCCCACCACGATTCAATCCCGTCGAATCCGTTGCGCCCCCAATTGCTAGAGCCTCTGGCAGGTACTACACCTTTAGTGTAGCACCACCCGTCTATAATCGGATTATGCGTATGCGGACGATTTGCCTTCGCGCCTTCGGGGTGATGGCGCTTCTCTCCATGGTGGCCGCTGTCCATGCCGCGGACATGACCAAGCTCACCATCGTCGTGAAGACCCAAGGCGGCCGCCCCGTCGACCGCGCCGAGGTCATCGTGCGGTGGAAGGCCGATGCCAAACACCCGCGGATCAGCTTTGGAAAGAATGTGCGGCGGCAGTTCGAGGTGCGGAGCGATCAGGAAGGCCAGACCGAAATTCCGGCCATCCCGCAAGGCAGCATCCAGATCCAGATCTTCGCCAAGGGGTACCAGACCTTCGGCAAAATCTACGACATCTACGACGAAGAAAAAACCGTCGAGATCACGCTGAATCCCCCGCAGCAACAGTACACGTCACATTAAGCCAGTAGCCTTGGCTAACGGCGAACGGCTCTTCTTCACGCCAGGTCGAACTTCTCCTGGTGCAGTTGAGCATCGCTCTTGACAATCACGGTCCGGCCCAGAATCTCCTCCAGCTCCTGCAGGTAGGAATTCTGATTGCTCTTGAGCATCTTGGCCACTTCGGGCGACACGCGCAACATGACGTCCTTGCCTTCCACCGCGCGGGCGATTTTATTGGCCTCCTGCAGGATCTCGCCCACCACCGTCTGCGGGCTCTTCACGTATCCGGCGCCCTCGCAATAGGGACACGGCGTGCACAGAGTCCGCTCCAGGCTCTGCTTGACGCGTTTGCGGGTGATGGCCACCAGCCCGAAATCGTTGAACTGCAGAATCTTGTACGGTGCCCTGTCGGCACGCATGGCTTCTTCGAGCGCCTGCATCACCTTCTGGCGATTCTTGCGCTCGTCCATGTCGATGAAATCCACCACGATGATGCCGCCCAGATCGCGCAGGCGGATCTGGCGCACAATTTCCCGAATCGCATCCGAATTGGTCTTGACGATGGTGTCTTCCAGCCGATTCGACTTTCCGACATATTTTCCGGTATTGATGTCGATGGCCACCAGCGCTTCGGTCTGGTTGATTACGATATAGCCGCCCGACTTGAGCCAGACCTTGGGCCGCAGGGCCTTCTCCAGTTCGGCGGTGATCCCGAATTCGTCGAAGATCGGAGTCGAGCGGGTGTACATCTTCACGCGATTCACCAGCGCCGGCTGGAACCGCTGAACGAAGCGCAACACGCTCTCGTAGATCTCCTCGTTATCCACCCAAATGCTCTTGAAGGCGGAGGTGAGCTGATCGCGGAGCACCCGCTCCACCACGTTCAGATCGTGATGGATCAGCATAGGCGCGGGCTTCCGCTCGGCCTTCTGGCGCATATCCAGCCAGAGGTTGTAGAGGAACATCATATCGGCGCGCAGTTCTTCCTCGGTCCGGCCTTCGCCGGCGGTGCGCACGATGTACCCGCCCGGAATTCCAGTCCGATGCGTCTGTAGAATCCGTTTCAGGCGGAGCCGCTCTTCATCGCTCGGAATCTTACGGGAAACTCCGATGTGATCCACCGTGGGCATGTATACCAGGAAGCGGCCCGGCAGAGCGATGTGCGACGTGATGCGGGCCCCCTTCTGGCCCAGCGGTTCCTTGGCGATCTGGACGATGATTTCCTGCCCTTCCTTGAGAAGGTCGCTGATCGATGCCATCGCGGGACGGTTTTCAATGGCAGTACGAGGCGCGGCGGCCGTACGCTGTTCCGGTGCGCGAGGCGATGGCTCCGCGGCGCGCGGCTCCTGTTGGGGACGGCCGCCCTCGGGCATCGGTCCGCCGCGTCCGCCTTTGCGCCGCATCCGGCGCGAAGCCCGATGAAGAAACCGCGGCCCTTGGTCGCGCAAAGCCGCCGTCAAGCTGGTGGGAATCCGCGCCGGCTCGGGACCCTCGTCGGTCACCGCTGGTGCTTCTCCGTCTACCACATCGGCGGCTTCCACCAGAGTTTCTTCGCCGGCAGGAACATCCGAGGCTTCCTCGTCATCGTCCGGCTCGGCTGCGTCCGTGAGGGCCGGCTCTAAATCCTCGGCGTCCTCAAGGTCGGGAGCATCCGGCTCCTCCGCTTCCACCGGCTCGACAGCCGCTGCTTCCGGTTCCGGCTCCACATCCGGCACGGCGACAGCCTCGGCCTCAACTTCAACCGGCTCCTCGATTTCAGACGATGCCGCGGCTTCGGGGGCTTCGGCCTCTGCCTCCGCAGTGAAATCGGAATCGCCCGCGCGGTTGTGCTTAGCCAGAGTTTCACCGGGAAGAACCAGGAAATCCTCCCGTCCGGTTTCCGTTTCAGCGGCCGGGGGAGGTGTAAAACGCGGTTCAGGCGTCCGTGCGGCAACTGACTCGCCCGTAATGCGGGGACCGGCTTCGCCCTCGGGACGCGGGGAGTAGTATTTCGAATCGGGCAATCCACGTCCCCCTCCGCCCCCCTTCTGTCCCCGTCGGCGGCGCGAACGCCGGCCACTGCGGCGATCGTCGCGGCGGGGATCCGTTCCGGGTCCGCCGGCGGAAGGTCCCAACGGAACCGGGGTTGAAGCAGATGGAGCCGGAGGCGCCGGCGTGGCGGCTTCGCCATCCGCCACCAGCGGCGCGGCTTCCGGGGAAACGGGTTCCGATGTCTCCGGTTCCGTTGCCACGGGCGCCTGACCGGCGGGCGGGCGATCCAGTTTGAGAACCCTATCCTCAACGCTGGTTACGATCTTGTCGTACTCTTCGTTGTCCTCGAAGAAGTCGGAAACATACAGGAACGCGTCCCGATCCAGTCCGATATCGACGAATGCCGATTGCATTCCGGGCAAAACACGCGTGACCCTGCCTTTGTGGATGCTGCCGGCCAGCGAATACTCGTTTTCGCGCTGATGGTAGATTTCGACCACCTGGTCGTCTTCGATCATCGCTACGCGGGTCTCGTGCCGGTTGGCCGAAACCACTAACTCTTTTGACATGAACGCCTCCCCGGGATTTACGGAGAGACGGAAATGGGAAGAGGGCACCCTCGCGTGCGCGATGCTGGCCGGAGGCGGAGTCAAATTGCTCGTACACCATCCGGCCGGGAACCACTCAACCACTCCACTACGGGGGGAGCGTTTGGAACGCCAAACCATCCCGAAGGTCTCTACCGGCTCCCGAAAACTCTCAAAATGTAAATGGCCACCCGGAAAACTCCGGGCTGCCGGCTAATTGACAAACCTCCTGAGGCGGACATTGCTGACCAGCCCCAGAGCCAAAAAATTCGACCAGATACTGGAACCACCGGCGCTCATGAAAGGGAGCGGGATGCCGGTCACCGGCATCAGCCCCGCCACCATCCCTACATTGATCAGGATGTGCGACAGCAACAACGCGGCGACTCCCATACAAATGTACATCCCCGATCGTTCGGACGCCGTCTGCGCATTCTGGACGATGCGCATGATCATCACGAAATACAGCGACAACATGAATACTACGCCAACGAAACCCTGCTCTTCGCCAAAAGCCGCAAATACAAAATCCTTGTATGGAACCGGCAGAAACCGAAGTTTCGCCTGAGTCCCCTGGGTCACTCCCTTACCCAGCATTCCACCGGAGCCGATGGCGATCTCCGATTGGATCAACTGATAGCCTTTCCCCTTCGGATCCAGTTCGGGATCCAGAAAACTGATCCACCGCTGCTTTTGGTAATCCTGAAGGACAAAGGTCCAGGTGACTGGAAGCACCAGCACCGCTACCAGGAGCACGGCAGCGATATACTTCCAATTCAGTCCCGCCAAAAACGCTCCCACCACCAGAACGGCGAAATACGTCAGCGCCGTTCCCAAATCCGGCTGCTTCAACACCAAACCGGCTGGAACCACAACCAGAACCAGCAGGATCAGAATCTCCCGGATCTCCAACTCTTCCGACTTCAATTCGGTCAGATAGCGGGCTACCAATAATATTATCACTGGCTTGACGAATTCCGATACCTGCAAGTGAATGCCGCCCGGCAGCGGAATCCAGCGCGTGGAGCCGAACGCCGCCTCCCCCACCAGCGCCGTACCCAGCAGCGCCACCACCGAAAGAATGTACATGAGCGGCACGTGGTGCAGCCATGTATGGTAGTCCACCGACAGCACCACCCACATTAGAAACAGGCCCCCCAGCACATACAGCATCTGTTTCCACCAGGCGCTGTGCGTATCCGTGCCCAGCGTGGCGCTGTAGATCTGCACCACCCCGACGGCGCAAATTATCAACACGATGATCACCAGCGTCCAATCGATGTCGCGCAGCGAAAGGTATCGCACGGTTACCGGCCCACCCCCGCCGGCCCCGGCAATCCCGTTGGCAGTCCCAAATTCCTCAAGGATGAAGTCTTCGTGCCCAGGCCGTTTTCCTGCAGCTTCAACGCTTCCATGCGGGCCTTCTTATCGAAGTACGCTTTCAGAATGTCGCGCACCACCGGCGCCTCATTGGCGCCGTGTACCCCGTGCTCCACCATCGCCACTACCACGATTTCCGGATCCGTCCGCGGAGCGAAGCCGACAAACCAGGCGTTGTCCCGCATGTCTTTGGTGGTGTCCCCCGCGTTGGATTTCACGTAATCCATGGAAGCCAGTTGCGCCGTTCCGGTCTTGCCGCAGACTTCGACGTTGGGCAGACGGGCCGCCGCCCCGGTGCCACCTTCGTTCACCACTCCATACATGGCGTCAACCACGAACTTTACGTTGTCCGGATCCAGATCGGCGCGGAACGGCCGCTCCGTCGCGCCCAGGGCCATGAGCAGATGCGGCTGATGCCAGGCGCCGCCCATGGCGATTCCCCCGATGGCGCGCGCCAATTGCAAAGGCGTCACCGTCAATGCCCCTTGTCCCACACCCACCGAGGGCGTTTCGCCCGCGTACCACTTCTGACGCCGGACACGGATGGCCCACTCCTTGGAGGGAAGCAGACCCGCCGCCTCGTGGGGCAGATCGATCCCCGTAACTTTCCCTAACCCAACCATCTCCCCGTAGTGCGACAAATTGTCGATTCCCAGTTTGTCTCCGAGCACAAAGAAAAACGAGTCGCAGGACTGCACGATTGCGTTGTGCAATTGCAGCGATCCATGGCCGGTATGGCGCATGCAGTGGTACACGTGCCCATACAGCGTCACGGAGCCGGGACAATTCACCGTGAACACGCGAGGGTCCTCGATCGTGCCAGTCTCCAAAGCCGCCAGCGAGACAATCGGTTTGAACGTGGAGCCCGGCGCGAATTGCGCCTGAATGGCGCGGTTCAGCAGAGGATGGTCGGGATTCTCCTGAATCTGTTTGTAGTCGCGCGTAAACCGGTTATTGTCGAACGTGGGCCGGCTGACCATAGCCAAAACCTCGCCTGTCCGCGGATCCAGCGCCACCACCGCCCCAACCTTATCCTCCAGGGCGAGTTCGGCGACCGCCTGCAGATCCAGATCGATGGTGATCTGCAGGTCTTTGCCCGGGACGTATGGCTTTTTCCCCAGCTCCGTCTGCACTTGTCCCCGATTGTTCACCACCACCTGCCGCTGGCCGTTCACCCCCATCAGGCTCTCGTTGTATTGCCGCTCGATTCCGGTCTGCCCCACCATGTCGCCCGGAGAACACTTCGAGAACTCCGGCAGGTCCAGCTCTTCCTCGGTAATCTGGTTGGTGTAGCCGATGACGTGCGCCATCATGCCATCCTGCGGATACAGCCGCCGCTGCGCTTCAATCAATTCCAGTTCGGGGAAGAAATCGTGATGGGACGCCACGAATGCCAGGTCGGCTGACGACAGCTCCTCCTTCAGCCGGATCGGTTCATACTTCGGCCGCACCCGAAACCGCCGGACCTGTTTCACAAGGTCGTCGTAGTCCAGGTCGAGACCCTGGGCGATCGGCTTCAGATGGTCTTCGTTGAGATTCTCGCGCGCCAGGTCCAGGGCGTACGACGCGTGGCTGTCCACAATGACGCGCCCGTCCCGGTCCAGAATGCGGCCGCGCGGCGCCAGTAGAGGAACGCTCTTGATGCGGTTCTGCTCGGCGCGCCCCAGATAGAACTGAGGATTCTGGACCTGCAGCCTCCAGAAGCCGGAAATCAGGAATAGGAAAACTCCCACCGTGGTGTATTGGAATATCGCGATCTTGCCGGCCGCAAAACGAGTATCGTCGCGCAGAGGAGGCTTATCGGTGAGCCGATGGTCGAAATTTGGATCGGACGGAGGCAGGATCACAGGACCGCGAGGAACGTGTGTTCCTCCCTATTCTACCGGAAAAAATAGATCGGGAGCGATAATCCCGGCTTCACCCACGACTTCGATGCTTCACACACGACTTCGATATCGGAATCGAAGGCTACTCGCAGATGTTTCCCCCACGCGTATAGATCGTCTGAAACTCGAACTTCCTGGTAGGCGGATTCGCGAAATGCAGAACCTGGTATATATTCAGGAACCGGACCCGGCGATGTTCTCCCGCGGGAAACTGGCCCACCAGTTGCAAACGGTCCGGGTTCTCCCGCATCATGCGGCGAACCTGCTCCCAATGCGGCAGTTGGCTTAGGTTGGGTGTGCTGTCGATGACCACGTAGGCGATCCCCATTTGCTCGATTCCGGCGAGGGACTCCGCCGCGTCGCTATGCGTAAGCCGGTAGCTGCCGCCGAACCAATTGCTTTCAAAGAAAAACTTACTGGCCCGCATCACCATCGGACCGCCCGGCCTTCCGCCGGTGCGGCTGGCGACTTCCGCGATAAACGCCCCCTCCCCGTTGCTGTCGGACACAATCAGGTACCGCTGGCTGGACAAAGGATGATTCTCCAGCCACCGGGCTGCATCGCGAGTGTAGCATCTGGCGGGCGATTGGCCCGTACGGCTTCCTCATCGCTGCAACCCGCCTGCCGGGGCGCCGGGCCGCGCTATCGGAAAAATCCGTCAATCGTACGGGAACAGCCCGGCGCGCAACTCGAAGCTTCTTACATCGAACCAATCGCCGCCATGGCACGCCGCCATCCCGACCGCATAGTGCTGCGGCCGGCCATTTCGCTGAAAGCTGTAACTCAAGCTGACCGCGGTCCAATCGCCCGGCCGAACCGGCCGATCGAAGTCCGGCGTATGGCCCGCCGTCGAGAGCGAGCAGCCGTTTGGACAGCGCACCACGGCGCGCACGGTGACGGGAACGCCATCGGCCAAACCGTCCGGATAAGCGGCGGAGTAGATCAACCACCGGGCGTCATTCTCCGCATGCAGACGAACGAAAGGCGCGTGTCCGTCGGATAGAATCTCCTGAAGATAGTGGCCGTCGGAGATGCTGGCATACCAGCCGGGGGACGGCAGCTTCCGTTCCGCCGATGAGTGAGCCTCCACCAGAACCCAGCGGCCACCGTCCCAACCGTAGGTTGCGCCCGAGGGGCGTCCTTGCAGCAGATCGCCGCAATTGCGCAGGCGGATCACCACTCCCGCGGAAGGCTCCAGAGGCTGGCGGCCCGTCGGGTCCAGCCGCACCAGGCGGCCCGCCGGGTCCGCGATGATATCGCCGTTTCGCAGCACGTGGCCGGCCAGCACCGCCATCCCGGCAATCGCCATGCTCCCAGCCGGCGCATACCAGCCGTCGAGCCTGCCGTCTCCCGAGACCCCGATCGCCGGGAGGGTTCGCTCCAGAATGACGCCGAGTCCGGAATCGGCCGCGATGGTGTATCCCCAGCGCGTGAATTCCCGGTCGCGGTGGATCCTCCGCGCTGCCGCTTCCGCGGACGCTGGCGTAGGCAGTGCCGCCAAATAGCGGGGACGTTCCGCCGCAGGCAGTCGATCGAGGTCTTCTGGCGATAGAGCCCGAACCGACGGATGGACCGGATTCCCGGCCGCGAAGACGTGTCCTGCAAAATAGCCGAAATCGTCGTAAGTCAGCACGCCCAGCGAATCGCCGCGCGCCGCCGCCAGCGCCGGCTTCAGGTCCGCCCACCAGGTCAGCCAATGCGCGCGGTTCCGCTCCACAATCAACGGTCCGCCCGTCACCAGCACAAGTATCGCGGCCAAATACGCGGCATACGCACGCCGGCCGCGGAGAAGCACCAGAAAGCCGAGTCCCACAACCACGGACACCGCGGCCACCGTGCCCATGCGGAAGTCGCCAAGCGGCAGTTTGGCATACAGAATCGCCGCCCGGCTTCCAGCGTTCAAAATCACCAGGGACAGAGCCAGACGCGGGAAGCGCCTCAACAGCGCGGCCAGCAGCAGTTCGCTGACCGCCAAAACACCGATGACATAGCGGATGGTGTTCAGGCCCACTGCGAATCCGATATCTCCGGGAATCGTCCCGGCGCTGTAGACCGACCGGAAGTACAGAAACCAGCCGGCCAGCAGAAGAACCGCGGCCCAGGGGATTTGCCGCCGCCCGGCAATCGCCCGCACGATCAGGCACACACTCGCCACCAAGGTCCCAGCCAGCACCAGCGGAAACAGAATCCCGATCGATGAGATCCCACCGGCCGGTAGAAAAAACGCGCGCCACAGCTCCGGATTTCGCAGATTGTAGAGAATCGAGGTGCCAGAAAGGTCGGCCGTCCCAGGAAGGTGGAGAAACCCAAGGTGGATCTGGAACGGGTAAAACGGACTCCCGTACAGCACCAGATTATGCAGGTAATAATGTCCGCTGGTGAGCAGGACGAAGAGGCCCGCCACTATAGCGGCGATGGGTCGAAGGCGGCGCCATTCCAGCAACAGGAGCACCACCGCCGCCAGCGCCACCACGAAGATCCCCGTGTACTTGACCATCGCGAAAGCCGCGCCTAGAGCAAACAGCCCGGCTTCGGCGCGGCCAAGCCTCCGCCTCGCCGCCCGTAACACCACCAGCGTCACCAGCACGAACCCCGCGCCATGCAGTACGTCGTTCTTCAAAGTCGGTACGCCCGAGGACTCCCACCACAAGTGACGCAGCAGAATGGAACCGAACACAGTCCACACCAACAGGTGACGCCCCAGACCCAGTTCCCGTCCCACCAGCCAGGCGGCCAACGCGAGCACCACTACGGCTTTCAACGCCAGCAGCGGGAAGAACAGATCCACGCCGGTTACAGTCCAAGCGGGAAGGAACGACAGTTCCCAGAACGCCACGTAGTTGGTGGCGAACGTGTACGGCGTCGCCCGGTTGGCCATCCACTCGATAAGGTAATGCAGGTAATTAATCGAGTCGGCTTCCTGCACCGGACGGAACGACAGGAAGATCAGCGGCGTCAGCAGTCCGGCAAACAGCGCCGTCGTGAGTGGCGCCGCCCGCATTTCTAACCTGGGCCATGGCAGGCGAATTCCCCGCCCCACGGCGGCCAGCGCACACAGGGCGGCGGCCGTCCAGTAGACCGCGGGACTGTTGGTTCGGGTAAAGGAGAACAACGCCGCAAAGGACGATTCCAAAACGATCTCGATCGCCACCACCGCCAGAATCTTCTCTTGCACCGGGCGTGAACCGCGCCATCCCAGCGCCCGCGCCAGCACCACGGACAATCCGAAGAGAGCCGCTTCCCAGCAAGCGAATCGCGGAATGGCGAGAACCACCGTGGCGCCGGTCATGATTCAGTTCGTGGTCGCGAGGATTGCCAGCACCGCCCCCAGATACAGAACCGCGTCGATCTGCAGCGGCCGGTCGCGCAGGAAGATCTCCTCCGGACTGGAGCCCGCGCCCCGTTCATACACCAGATACAGATAGCGGAACACGCCATACAGAAAGAAAGGCAAGGTCAATACCAGGCGCTCGCCGTGCTCCGATTGAAACGTGTAGAGCGCGTAACTGATGATTCCGGAACCCGTGACAATCGCGATGAGCTGATCGAGAAACAGCAGGCTGTAACCGCCCAGCGCCGGCCGATGGCCCTCTGCCGCGCCCGCCAGGCTTACCAGTTCGGCGCGCCGTTTGAGCAGGGCGAGCGAAAGCGAGAGCAGCAACGATACCACGAAGAGCCACGCCGAGACGCGCACCGCGATGGCGAATGCCCCCGCCACCGGACGCATGACGAACCCGGAGGAGACCAGCAAGACATCGAGCACCGGTTCCCGCCGCAAGCCCGCCGAATAAGCGGCATTGCAGAGAGCATACAGAGCGATCACCATCAGGACCTTCCAGCCCAGGAAAAACCCCAGCAGCAGCGCAGCCGCTCCCAGCACCAGGCTCGCGGAGGCCGCCCAATGTACTGTCAATCGGCCCTTCGCGATGGGCCGGTTTTTTTTGGTGGGGTGAACGCGGTCGTGCTCGCGATCGGCAAGGTCGTTGAGCAGGTAGACCGCGCTGGACATCAGGGTGAACGCCACGGCCGCCAGTGCGCTCCGCTCGATGGCTTCGGGCGAACGGAAGCTCACCGATGAGATCAGCGGAACCAGCACCAGCCCGTTCTTGATCCACTGGCGCGGCCGGCAGGAGACCAGCAGCGCTCCCACGCCGCTCATGCGCATTCCCGCGGCACACACCACCGCGGCACACGGAACCGCCACTGTAAAGGAGCGGCCCGCGCGGCCAGCCGCAACCATCCAAAACACCCCAACGTGGCCGCGCGGGATCTCTCGCCCCGGCCGCTCCTTGACAGTCGGTCGAGCATGCCAGTTAGCATTCTAACGAAAAGCCTCTTCCCGCGGCTCCTCTTCCATGAGTTGACTTTCCGGCGCCGCATATCTCGTCCGGGGAAGCAACCCGGCGAGTCCGCTCAGGCAGGCGGAGAAAGCGTCGGCCGAGATTCCGGGCGTATCCAATACCCGCTCGAGCTCGTAACGGCCGGAAGTACCGGTAGCCAGCCCGAATTCGCATGTGGTCGCGGAGGCGATGCCGAGTTCGGAAAGCCATTCCGGAAATTCAGGCAGCCGAAATCCGCTGGGGTAACAGAAATGAGTGGCCGATTGGCCGGTCGCGGCCTGAATCGCCTCCTGGTTGTCATGCAATTCCTGCCGGAAACGTTCCCGCGAGCGGTATACCCGGTGACGGTGGCAGTGCAGTTCGAAATCGGCGCCCTCGCCTGACAATCGTGCGGCCTCCTCGGGCTTCATCAGATGGAGAATCCGCCGGGCGCAGAGCCCGTCAAAGTCGATCTCAAGCCGCCCGGCCAGGTTCCGCAGCAATTCATTTCTTTCCAGCGCATTCAGCCGGCGGGCCGACGCCAGTCCTCCGATATGGCTCTCCAGGCGGGAAATGGTGCGATGGTCGACCAGGGTCGGAGAGACATCCATTTCCGGCCAGCTTAACTGACGGCCGCTTCCCTTCCACACCAGATAGCGGCGCATAAGGTCGAATACCGGCATGTTGCGGATAGAGTAATAAGTGGTGAAATAAACAGTCGCGGGGTATTGGAATTCCCGCAGCACCGGCCATGCGCGGGCCGCAAAATCGTAAAAACCGTCGTCGAAGGTGATCACCACCGCGCGCGGCGGCAGCGTGCCTGCATATAGCATGGGAACCGCGTCTTGCAGGCGCAACACCGAACACTTCGCGCGGCGCAGCGCTTCCATGCGGCGGCGAAAGAATTCCGGAGACAGATACAGTCCCGACCACTCATGTTCGTCCTCAAGGGATACGCCGTGATAGCACAGAATCAGGAGCCGCCGCGAGCGCCATCGGCTGCCCAACAGAACGGCATTTACCCCGGACAGATCGGCGCCGCGATAGAACAGCCGTTTCAAGGAAGAAAGCATCGACATCGGCGCTTGTATTAGAGACTCTTAGCTTATCATGAGAGGTCATTATGACCACGGGAGGTCATTATGACCACGGGCCGCTATGGGTTCCGATACACGGAACCGCGATCGTGAGCGAGCGGCCCGGCCGGAGACAAGACGCCCCGGGAAGCCCGAATTCGCGCGGAAGCGCCCGCCGAGAAATAGAGACGCGCTGCGCCATCGTCTACAATAAGAGGGAAATGGGACTTGGGGAAAGCCATTGACTCCGCGCCAGACGCGGACCTGGACTGCGAGGCCGCCAGAGGGACTGCGCCCCCTTCCGAAGCTTGCCCCGGTGGCCGACGATCCCCTCAACCGGGTCGCCCAATACCTGGGGTTGAGCATGCTGTTCCTCACCTTCAGCGTACTGCCCCAGATTATCGGCTATGTGACCGGAGTCAACTTTTTTCTGTTGTATCTGATCGGCGTGCCGGCACTCCTGGCGACAGTTCTGAGCGGTGGACTACGGAGGTCTTTTCGCGGCCGGCCGGCGTACTACTGGACGGGGTTTGCCTGTTGGATGTTGATCGCCACTCCCTTCAGCAGTTGGCCGGGCGGCTCGGCTGCGGGCTGCCTGGACTACTGGAAGAGCAGTCTGATCATGTTGTTTATCGTCGCCGGTTTGATTTTCGAGTGGCGCGACGTCAAGAAGGTCATGACTGTAATCGCGGTCGCGGGGGTCGTCGACCTCTTTATCGTCCGCATGTTTCGCTTGGATTCCAGCAGTCGCGTGGCCCTCTCCTTTGGGACCATCGGCAATTCCAACGACTACGCCGCGCACCTTCTGTTAGTCATGCCGTTTCTGCTGTGGATTGCCCTCACGGGAAAGCTCGTACTGCGGATAGGCGCCGCGCTGTGCCTCGCTGCCGGACTGTATCTGATTCTGGCGACCGCCTCTCGCGGAGCTTTGGTTTCCCTCGCGGTCGACGCGCTCGCCGTGGCGATCCTCGGCACTGCGCGTCAGCGGATCGGCCTGGCCCTCATCGGGCCCCTGGCCGCGGTGATTCTGCTGGCGACTGTCCCCACTGAAGCATTGCAGCGCATGTCCACCGTCTGGAACAAGTCGATCTCCACCGCCCAGGCGGCATCCGCGGGTGAATCCGCCGACGCTCGGGAGTATGTGCTGAGAACCAGCATCCGGTACACCTTCGAACACCCCCTCTTCGGCGTGGGGCTGCGGGAATTCGCCAATTATGAGGGTAGGCACGAACAGGTCATCGGAGGAGTACGCGGCTACTGGCATGAGACCCACAATTCCTACACACAGGTCGCGTCGGAGTGCGGAATTCCGGCCCTATTGCTTTTCGCTTCCGGCATTATCTCGACGTTCCTCCTGCTTCGCAAGACGCTTAAGGAGGCCCGCCGCCGGCCCGGCTGCCAGGACATCCGGAATGCGGTTTTCTGTATCCTGCTCGGGATGATCGGCTTTTGCACCGCGATCACGTTTCTGAGTTTCGCATATTACTTCTATCTGCCGGCCCTGGGGGGCCTCGCGACCGGAGTCTGGTTCGCCGCCCAACGCGAATTCCAACGTCGCGATGAGCTCTTACAAGTGGCGCCAATCCGTAATCCGGTCGTGAACCTACGCCGATAGCCTGTGGCGCACGCACTCGTGCGTGCCGCGTCCCGACTCGTCGGGATGCCTGGTGACGCCCGCTCCACAGCCCGGAACGTCTCTTCCGCCGGAAACGGGTTAGTAAGCGCCGACCTCCCAAATTGACCCACTACCGCTCAACTCGACCGTCGCAACTATCTCACCGGTACGGAACCGACATCCCAACAGCTTCAATCCCTTCGACTCAAACCGCACGAGATTCTGCCGAAGTGGAACTACACCATCTCCCCCAATCTGTGAAGTTGTTTTTGCGTCAGCCCTTAGCCGGATCTACGCGTCCACTTCAGATCGGCGAAATCGGCGTAATGGGATAGTCGTGCGCGTTACCGATTACCGTCTGAAGGATATCGAAGGATCTGAGCCGTTGTATCGACTAATCACAACGATACTCGATCACGAGCAAGCCCCAGCCAAGGAACTGGCGGCGCTCTATCATGAGCGATGGGAAATCGAAACTGCCCTGGATGAGTTGAAGACCCATCTTCGCGGATCTCAGATTGTGTTGCGCAGCAAGACGCCAGAACTGGTACGGCAGGAGTTCTTCGGTCTGCTGATGGCGCACTTTGCCATCCGAGGTCTGATGCACGAAGCCGCCCTGAAGGCAGATGAGGACCCCGATCAGCTTTCTTTTCTTCATTCGGTGCGGGTGGTCCAACGACGCATGGCCGCTATGGCGCTATTCCCCCCTCAGCACAAGAAAGCCCTGCATGAAGCAATTCTGGATGAGATTCTAGACGAACAGACGAACGGGTCGTTTCGAGCAGAAACCGGATCAATCCCCGTGGCGTGAAACGGAAAATGAGCAACTACAATCTGCGTCCGCGTAAACGCCAGCGCACTCGCCGACTCGATTTCGCTCAACGAATCAGGATTGTTAAATGAACAGTATTGGGACTAGGCCAGCATTCAACTTCGCGAACGCACTACGCCTGGTACATCCCCATTGCCAGACAAAGTGGCTTCAGATTTGGTCTAGTCGTCTCTACGAACCCTACTTCTTGACGGCCGGTTTTTCCTCGCCTGGGTCGCCGAACGAGATAGTCGATTCGCCGCTGAATTTGCGATATTCGGCGAATTGCACATCGTTGCGGGTCTCGAGACGCCCGATGGTAACCATGCGGACATCGGCCTGCAACGGAAGCAGGTAACTGCGCCCGCTCACGTCGGTGAATCCATAATCCAACGCCCGCGTGGCTGCTTGAATCGGGAAATTCGCGGGAATACTATCCGCCTCGCTGGTAATCCGCACCACGCGTTTCGTCTCGCTATCGACGTAGACCAGCCCGTGTTCGCCGGTGACCGCCGACACCTGGCGCCCATGGACCGGCCCGGCGGTCAGGCTGTAATGCGAATTTCTGACGAGAATCCGGAACGAGAAAACGCAGGCCGGACGCTTGCGCAGCGTGGTCCAGTTCTGCCACTGGAACCGGGTTGCCGAATCGTTGGCAAATAGCGATAACAATACACTGGCGAATTCACCCTTGGATAGCGCCCCTCCCATTTCCTCAAAATCGAGCCGGGTCTTGCGCCCGTTCAGTAACGTAAGTTTGTAGTTCTCTTCATGCTCGAAGTACGTCAACTGGAGCGTCAACGTGTCCTTGGCAGTCCAGGACCTGCCGGCCATGGCCTCATAGCGGCGGACCGTTTCGGTGCAAATGAAATCCGGCAGACCCTCAAGATACGACGCGGCGGAGCGCTGGGCCTGGTGGAGGATCTCCCGCATGTCGCCGGCGTCCGGCGGGGGAGGCGAATCGAATGCGGGCAGAACCTTCGGCACTCGCAAGCCGCTCGACGACTCGCGCAACCTTTCGATCTCGGCAATCGATTTCGCACCCGGCGCCATGCTCTCCAACTCCTCGGCGGTCCGCCAGTCCAGCTTTTCGCCCAGGTTCAGCTTGTGCAGAGTCTTCGCCAGTTGACTGTCGGTCTCTTGCCGCTTGATGGCTTCACGAACGGTCTCGACCACTTCGCCGACGGTGTTGCCGGCGGCCGCGGCCGGCCATGGCATGAGGATCGTCAATCCCAAGACGATCGCCGGTGAAATCCTCATAGATCGATTATGCCAGTTGCGACGCGCGCACCCTTCACTTCTTTACCGGCGGCGCCGCTGCCGGCTTCGCGTCCGGAGAGTCGCCGAATGAGATGGAGGATTCCCCAGTGAACTTCCGGAACTCGGTGAACTCCACATCGTTGCGCGTCTCGATATTGTAATCCCGTGGCATCATGCGCACCTCCGCGTGCAGCGGCAACAGAAAATTGCGCCCGCCCACCTCGGCCGATCCGTAATCCAATATGCGGGTAGCTCCCTTCAACGGAAAATCGCCCGGCAGCGGGTCGGCCTCGCTGTCCACCCGTATCGCGTCTTTGGTTTCGCGATCGATGTAGACGAAACCGTGCTCCCCCGGCGTGGTGGAAACGCTGCCCCCGCCGTATCGCCCCACCGTCAGATGGTAGTTGGAGTTTCTGGCCTCAATGTGGAAAGCGAGGACATACGCCGGCCGTTTCCGCAGCGTGGTCCAGTTGGACCATTTGAAGGCGGTCTGCGACTCCGGCGTGAACACGGCGTACAGCATGCTTCCGAATTCCCCTTTCGAAGACGCCCCGCCCACCTGATCGTACGTCAGCACGGTCTTATGGCCATTCATCGCGGTGAGCTTGTAGTTCTCTTCATGATCGAAGTAGGTCAACTGGAGCGTCAGCGTATCTTTGACGGACCAGCCGCCCCTCCCGGTGACGCTCTCGTAGCGCCGCACGGTTTCGGTGCAGAGGAAATCCGGCAGGCTGTCCGTATAGGCAAGCGCCTTGCGGCGGGCCGCCGCCAGCACGTCCCGAAGCTCCTCCAGAGTGGGACCGGGCGGTGAGGCAAACCACGGAAGCACCGCGGGCGGCGGCAAGTCGTGCGAGATGTCGCGCAGCCGCTCCAGTTCGGCAATCGACCTGGGTCCCGGAGCTTCGCTCTCCAACTCTTCCGCGGTACGGTCGTCGAGCCGCACGTTGAGATTGAGCTTTCTCAGCGCTCTCGCCAGATTCGCGTCGCTCACTTGCAGCCGGTTTGCGTCGAGGATCGTCCGGACCACGTCGTCGACCGAATTCGTGGCGCTGCCCAGGAGCCGTGCGGCCGTGAGAATCGCCAGAGCGAGCGGCAGGCGGCGGCGAATTCTCATAGACCGATTATGGCGCAATTACGGGACCCTGGACGGAAGTCGAGATGGCCGGAAGTCGAGATGGCTACCACCAGACCAGGGCCGGCGCCGCCGGACATTTGTCTACGTGCAGATACTTCTTGCACCCTTCCGTTGAAGGATGAGCCGTAACGCGCTCCCGGGCAAGCGCCATCAGGTCGCGGATATCCATAACGTAAATCCGGACTATGTCGCTGGCCGAGGCCAAACGCCTTCCGTCGGGACTCCAGGCCACGCTCTCGACAGATGTGCTGTGGCCGCTCAGAGTCAGCAATTCCTTGCCCGTGCCGGTGTTCCACACTCTGATGGTTGTGTCCTCGCCTCCCGCCGCCAGGCGCTTCCCGTCGGGACTCCAGGCCATACTGAAAACGGAGCCACTGTGGCCGCTCAGGGACGGCAATTCCTTGCCTGTCCCGGCGTCCCAGACCTTCGCCGGGCCGTCGATGGTCCCGGTGGCCAGCCGCTTCCCGTCGGGGCGCCAGACCACACTCAGGGCAACCTGGTCGCCCAGTGTCAGCAATTCCTTGCCCGTCGCGGCGTCCCACACCTTCGCCGCGGCCCCCTCTCCTCCAGTGGCCAGCCGTTTCCCGTCCGGGCTCCAGGCCATAGTCTCAACAATGTTACCCATGCTCAGCGTCAGCAATTCCTTGCCGGTTTCGGCGTCCCACACCTTCGCCACGCCGTCGATGCTCCCCGTTGCCAGGCGCTTCCCGTCGGGCCTCCAGACCACGCTCGCAACGTTGGCGCTGTGGCGCAGGGTCAGCAGTTCCTTGCCTGTCCTGGCATCCCACACCTTCGCGGTGTTGTCGGCGCTCCCCGTCGTCAGGCGCCTCCCGTCCGGACTCCATACCACGCTCGAGATCAGGTCGCTGTGACCGCGCAGCGCCAACAATTCCTTACCCGTCCCGGCGTCCCACACATTCGCGGTGTTGCCTTGGCCCGCTGTCGCCAGCAGTAGCATCCCCGCGGGGCTCCAGGCCACGCTCGAAACCCGGTAAGGACCGTGGCCGTTCCAGGCCGGCAATTCCATGCCCGCCTCGATGGCGTGGTGCAACTGTTGTTCCGCTTCCGGTAGAACGGGGTGGCCGAAGGGCCATGTGGCGGCTACGCTCTGCGCGGCAATCAGCACCGCAAGTTCGGGATCGCCGCTCTCGGCCGAGATCGACGCCGCGACCAACTGGCGGCCCCGCGACACGGCTTGCCGCCAACAAACGAACAGGGCGGCCCCAAGCACCAGGAACACTGCCACACCAACAACCGGTGACAATTGCCAGCGCCTGCCTGGTTTCCGCCCGGCGGGTTCGTTTAGCTCTTCGAGCCGTTGAATACTACCTCCCCACTGAAGGAAATCGATTGAATCCCGGCGAGCGCGATATCGGTAAAACCGTCAGCCATTGTGGCCACCAACCGATGAGGGCGTCAAGTGTAGCACATGGAACCGCGAGGACTGCTGGCGAACCTGCTAGTGGCTAATGGCTGCAATGCTACACTCAGAAGAAAGCCATTATGCCCGCAAAGGAAAAAGAACAGAAGAAGCCCATGCCTCCGCTGGGGAATTGGGTCCCGGCCGTGGTATTGGGCTGGCTCATTCCCGGGGGTGGGCATCTTCTGCTCAAACGGCCCGGACGCGGAATTCTGCTGCTGCTCGCCATTACCAGCATGTTTGTGTGCGGGCTGATGATGCGCGGCTATATGTTCCAGCCGCAATCCGGCGACCTGCTGACTACCCTCATCAATACGGGAGGGTTCATCGGCGATCTCTGCGGCGGCATCTTATACTTACTGACGATCGCCTTCGGATATGGCCAGGTGGACACTCCCGGGCACGTTCACGATTATGGAACCAAATTCCTGGTCACGGCCGGCCTGCTGAATATACTGGCCATGGTGGACGCATTCGAGATCGCCGTGGGGAGGAAAAACTGATGAAGATGAACCTCTCCCACTTTGAGGCCGCCGTTCTGTTCGCGCTCTTCACTTCGGTGGTGCTCGGCGTGGTGACACGCGACACCGATCGCGACCGCCTGCATTATGGCGTCTACACTTTCGTCTGTTTCGTGGTGGCGCTCTTCGGCCTGGGCTGGCTGATGTACTTCGGCCACGGCTGAAAATCGCCCTAACTACTTCGTGGCGTAGAAGACGCTGACGCCAGTCGGATTGCCGCCGCCAATGGTCACGGAGATGGTATGCCGGGAGCCGGGATCGGTAATCGTGAGCACTGAGCCATTTGAAAAAGCCGCCGCCGTTTCCACCTGCATGTTCGCGTCCCGGGCCTTACCTTCGTAGAACGACCGAACCGTCTCGGGTGAATCGGACGTCGTAAAGGTAAAGTTCCCCTCTTCGCCATTCTGGCCCGTGGCCTTGGTCGCCAATCCGCCTCGCACGTTGGCGCCCGTATAGGCCGGAACCCAGGAAGGCAGTTTGCTATTCACGTCCGCGCCGATTTCGAGTGTCGCATCCTTGCCGTCCTCCTGAACGCGCATATTGAAGTGGCCATTCTTGACGTCGTCGAACGACATCTTGACCACCTTGCCGGTCTTCCTGTCGCGCACGGTGATGGTGCCTTCGTGGTCGTTGGTGTCCAGTACCTGAACATCGGGATTCAGCGCTGTGACCAGCTTCGAAATCGCCAGCCCGGGATTGTTCCGCATCAACTCGGGATCGAGGCCCGCCTGCTTCACCTTGTGCAAGGCAAACATACCGAGCCCAATCACGCCCAAAACGCCGACGACAAACAAACCACCCACGATCAGCAGAATCCACACAATCGGGCTGGTCTTCTTTGGACCGGGCGGCACTCCCATCGGTTGCCCCGGATACGGCTGCGCCTGATGCGGCTGCGCCTGGTACGGTTGCCCCTGATAGGGCGGAGCCTGCGGCGGAGGAGCCTGATACGGTTGCGCTGGCGGCGCGGCCTGATACGGCGGAGCCTGATAGGAAGGCGGCGGTGGGGGTGGTGGCGCCTGAGGTGGCGGCGCCGGTGCAGCCGGACCGGCCGCGGCCGCCGGCGCGCCGCATCGTCCGCAGAACGGTCCCGTTATCTGTCCGCCACAAGCTGAACAAAATGCCATGAATCCTCCAAGAGCCCTACTGTACGCCAGATAGCCGTTCGGGCGCAATGTGGCGCTTACCGCAGCCGCAGCGCCGTAGAGTTACAGATCAGCTCCAGCGATTTGATGGAGGACGTCTTGCCCGTGAACACAAAATACAGGAACCCGCCGACCGGCCACTTCTGGCGGCCTTCGTCCCCGCTGAATTGCAGTTCGCCGAGCTCAAACGTCAGGTTCAGGCTGCCCTGGTCCGTGGAAAATTGAACGACGAGCCTTCGATATTCTGGGCCGATCAGTCGATGGGGAAATGCGCCCCCTGTAGGCCGCCGCCCCTTTGAGTTTTTGGGCCTCGCCCAGATGCACTTCCGCCCCTTTCCGGGTGTAGACGGGCTCACCGCCGACCGTGAGCTTCTCTTCGAGTACCCGCGGTTCTTCGAGCAATCCTCTGGAGGATCTCCAGCGGAAGCCGAACCGTCGTCTTGCCGGAGCCGTTCTTCCCAATTTGCAGTACCGGAGACAGGCCCGAGACCGGCAATTCGAAGTTCTCCAAGCAACGGAAGTTATGAATGTAGAGGCGACGAATCAGAAGAGAATGATACCGCGCTTCCCGACAGTGCCATGCCAGCTTTGGGCCTTTCCAACTGACCCGCTATCCGTAAACCGGAATCGCCGCGCCCGTGATCTGCGCACCGCCGTCCGATGCCAGAAACATGGCAAGGGCGGCCAGCCGTTCCGGCAAGATCCACTTCGACCGGTCGGCTCCCGGATCGGACGCCCGGTTCCCAACGGTATCGATCGTGCCGGGCAGAATCACGTTGGCCGTGATGCCTTTGTCGCGATTCTCCAACTCCGCCGTGCGGACCAGCGAAACCAGAGCCGCTTTCGATGCGCTATAAGCCGCGATGTTCGCCGACGGCTCAACCCCGGCACGGCTCCCGATCGCCACGATGCGCCCGCGGCCTGCCCGGCGCATGTGCGGAATCACCGCTCGCAGAATGTGAAAAGCGGCGCGGGCGTTCAGACTCATCATGGCGTCCCAGGTGGTGTCGTCGGTTTCGTGAATGGGACTGCCACCCGCGAAGCCGCCGGCTACATGGATGAGGGAATCGATTCTCCCAAACCGCTCCACCACAATTCCAGCAAGGCGCACCGCGGCCGCGCCATCCGACAAGTCCGCTGGAATCCCGGTAAAGCGCGCATGCGCGAATTCCGAGGCGCCGATTGATCGGGAAGTCCCCACAACCACAGCTCCCGCGTCCAGAAATCCGTGGGTGACCTCGGCGCCCAACCCGCCCTTGGCGCCGGTAATCAGAACCACTTGGCTCATAAGATCCGTCATGCGCGAATTATCTCACCGAATTCCGCTGAACTGCGGAGCATTGTGCCGGGTGAAGATAGCGCTAGACTATGCAATAGCAACCGAGCGCAAGGAACTCCGCATGACCCGACGCGATTATCTCCAAATGATGGGCGCAACGGCGGCCGCGGCTGTGGCGACTCCCGCATACGCCGCTGGGGACGACGCCGACCGCGCCCAGCGTATGAAGTGGTGGCATGAAGCCCGTTTCGGAATGTTCATTCATTTTGGCCTCTACAGCGTCATCGGACGCCATGAATGGGTGATGGAGGACGAGGGGATCCCCGTTGCCGAGTACGAACAGGTTGCCCGCCGCTTTCATCCCAAACCCAATGCCGCCCGCGATTGGGCGCGCCTGGCCAAGCAGACCGGACAGAAGTACATGGTGATGACCACCAAACACCACGAAGGTTTCTGTCACTTCGATTCCAAATTGACCGATTACTGCGCCCCCAAACAAGGGCCCGGCCGCGACCTGGTGAAGGAGTATGTGGACGCCGTCCGCGCCGAAGGCCTTCGCGTGGGCTTCTACTATTCCCTCATGGACTGGCATCATCCCGACGGCGCAAAATGCGCCACCGATGAGCAGGCCCGCCGCCGCTTCGTCGATTACATCCACGGCCAGATTCGCGAACTGCTCACCAACTATGGCAAGATCGACATCCTCTGGTACGACGTCGCCTGGCCGCTCGACGCCAAAGGCTGGGAATCGGACAAGATGAACGAGATGGTGTTCCGGCTCCAGCCCGAAATCATCGTCAACAACCGGAATAAACTGGATGGCGATTTCGCCACTCCCGAGCAGCGCATCACCGCCGATAAGCGCGCGTGGGAATCCTGCATGACCCTCAACGACAGTTGGGGCTTCAACCGTGGGGACGACAACTGGAAGCCGCCCAAAACCGTGGTCCGTAACCTGATCGCGTGCGCGCACGATACCGGCAATTACTTACTGAACATCGGACCCCGCGGCGATGGCTCCATCCCCGAGGAATCCGTGCGCATCTTTACCGCCGTCGGAAAGTGGATGGAGCGCAACGGCGCAACCATTTACCAGTCTGAGACGTGCGACCCGCACCGCTCCAACTATGCCGCCTTCACACGCAAGGGCAACACACTCTACATGCACGTGTACTTCTGGCCCGGCAGCACGGTATCGATGGGCGGGCTGCGCAACAAGGTGAAGTCGGTTCGTCTCTTCACCGGCGGCCAGGCAGTCCAGTTCGATCAGGACGATTTCCGCCTGCGCATGACCGGCCTGCCGGAGAAAGCTCCCGACGATCCCATCACCACTCTCGCCATCGAATGCGACAGTGCGCCGCTGCAGGATACGGACTACGTCCGCAAAGAGCGCCCACGCAATAAAGCGTAGGACATTCTTATTCCACCGGATAACCTTTCTCGGTCCAGTCCTTGACGAAGCTGGTCTCCACGTACATCGCCTTGACATGCGTGAACCCCATCTGCCGCAGCAATTCCACCGCGGGTTTCACATTGGGGCAGTTGGCCCACGGACAGCAGCCGCAATAGACCACGATTTCGCTGTCGCGCGGCAACTGTTCCGCGGCCAGCTTCAGTGCGTCGATCCCCGCGGCCTTCGATCCGGGACCTGCATAGATCGCGCCCGGAATATGTTTGCCGCGGTATAAAAGGTTCGGCCCCACGTGAAAAATCACGGGGTTCGATCCCTTCGCCGCCAGTTGAGCGGCCAGGTCCTTCGGCTGTACCAAAGCCAGGTCCGCCGCCAATCCCACCACCAGCGCGACCGTCACGACGAACACCAGAGTTTTCATGGTCATCTTTATAGTATGTACTCGCGGACCTGCCGGATGGCGTCTTCCAGCCCCGGATTGTCCATGTCCAGCACCAGACCGGAGCTTCGATACGGGTAGTCGCGGGCCGACTGGGCCACCGCATCCCCAGTGAGGTCGGGACGATCCGGGTCGGGTCCGCGTTGCCGGAATCGGCTCACCGCGGTCTCGGGAGAAACACGGCATTCCACCAGGCGGAAGCGGGCCGCCCCCGCATCCACAATTCGCGCGAGTTCCGTCCGGTCTTCAGGGTGCCCGTAGGGAGCGTCCAGCACTACGTCGCCTCCCGCCTGCAGAAGCAGTTCCGCGGCAAAGTGCATCGCGCGATACGCCACCTCGCGATCTGCCCTGGTATGCGCGGCTCCCGGCAGAATCCGTTGGCGGGTGGCGTCCATGGATAGGTAGGAGATCCCGAGACGCCGCGCCAACTCCCCGGCCACCGTACTCTTGCCTGCGCACGGAGGGCCGGCGAACACGATCAGCAGCGGCTCCTTAAGCCCCAGTTTATTACACGAACTCAATATTAAGCCCCGATCTCGACAAAGCCCGCGCCATCCTCGGCAAGACCCACGCCTTCGACGATCCAACCGAAGCCGATGCCGCCGGGGTCCGCCTGATGCTCCCCACTCCGGAAATCCTCGTATCAGAGTAACCGCGCGATCGCGCCATACGTGGCGCCGGTCACTCGCACCAGGTCGGCCGGCGCCAGCACCATCTGGCAGCCGCGCACTCCCGCGCTCACCGAGATCGCGTCCCACAGTTGCGCGGTCTCCTCCAGATAGAGCGGATACGCTTTCCTTGTCCCCACCGGAGATACGCCGCCGCGGATATAGCCGGTCAGCCCCAGCACGTCTTTGACGGGCGCCAGATCCACGCTCTTGTTGCCGCTGGCCGCCGCCAGAGCTTTGAAATCCAGCTCGGCGTTGGCCGGGATGGATGCCAGCAACACGCCCGTCCGGTCGCCGCGCGCCACCAGCGTCTTGAACACCTGCTCCGGAGGCATGCCGATCGCCGCCGCGACATGGGACGCGCTGAGATCGTTCTCGTCCACCTGGTATTCCATTAAACTGTACGAGACGCCCGCCGTTTCCAGAATGCGCAGCGCATTAGTCTTGGTCATGTGGCGTACGCACTCGGGCGTGCCGTGTCCCGGCTCTAATACCCGTTCTCCCGCAGATCTTCCACCGTCAGCGCGCTCTTGGTGTCCAGCTTGCGAAGCAGCTTTTCCACGTGTTTCGCCAGCACGTCGCACTCTACGTTCACGCGCGCCCCCGGCCGATACCCCGCCAGCGTGGTGTTGCGATACGTATGCGGAATGATCGTCACCGACACCACCCCGCTCTCAATCGAAGCGACCGTCAGACTGACGCCATCGATAGCGATAGAGCCCTTGTACACCAGGAAGCGGTCCAACTCCGCCGGAACGCGGATGCGCAGCCACCAGTTTTCGCCGCCCAACGCCTCCAGCGCCACGAACTCGCCGGTCCCATCCACGTGACCCTGCACAATGTGCCCGCTCAGCCGCCCCGTGGGAGCGAGCGGCCGCTCCAGGTTGACGCGCGACCCAGCGCGCAGATCGCCCAGATTGCTGCGGAGCAGCGTCTCCGGCGCCAGGTCGGCGGCGAACGACCCCGGTTCCAATCCGACCGCGGTCAGACACACGCCGTTCACCGCAATGCTCGCGCCTTCGGTGGCGTCGGAGAGCACCGTGGAGCAGCGCACCCGCAACCGCCCCGCCGCAACCGATTGCACCGTACCCAGTTCTTCAATGATCCCCGTGAACACTAACGTATCCTTCCACGGCGAATTCATCCGGCGGTATCGGATGAATCGTCACGCCATGTATGCGGATGGCGTCCGCGCGGCGGCGGCGGCCGATGCCCCCGGCCAACGGCAGCGCCTCCAGGCCCCCCAGAATCTTGGGACCGTAATAAAAAAACACGCGGTCCACGCACTCCGCCTCAAACGCCGCCCAATTCATCTTGCTGCCGGCTTCGATCATCAACGACAGGTACCGCTGCTTCCCCAACCACTCCACCAGCGCCGTCAGATTGGTGCGGCCGCCCGGTCCATCCAGCGTCAAAACTTCGATTCCGCGCTTCTCCAGCGCCTTCCGCCGTTCGGGCGATGCCGCGGATGTAGTCACCACCAGCACATCGCCCGCCGCGCTGCGCCCCATCTTGGAATCCAGCGGAAGACGCAGTTGCGAATCCATCACGATGCGCAGCAGAGGACGGCAGCGCGCCATGCCCGTACGGTCGGTCAGCAGACAATCGTCGGCCAGCACCGTGCCGATTCCGGTCACGATCGCATCGTGATCGTGCCGCAGTTCCTGCACGTGAGCGCGCGCCAGTTCGCTGGTGATCCACCCGCGATTGTCGTCCGGCGCGGAAATCTTCCCGTCCAGCGTGATGGCCGTCTTGAGCGTCACCAGCGGACGCCCCGTGCGCATGAAATGCAGAAACGGCTCGTTGAGCTTGGCCGCCTGCGCGGCGAACTCCGCGGCCACCTCCACCTGCACACCGGCTTCCCGCAGCTTGCGGAACCCGTCTCCCGCCACCCGCGGATTGGGATCTTCGAGAGGCGCGACCACCCGCGCCACCCCCGCCAAAATCAGCGCGTCGGCGCATGGCGGTGTGCGGCCGTGGTGCGAACACGGCTCCAGATTCAGGTAGAGCGTAGCGCCGCGCGCCAGTTCCCCGGCCTGCGCCAGGGCGATCACTTCGGCGTGATGCCGCCCCGCGTACGTATGGAATCCCCGGCCCACCACCTGCCCGTCGCGCACCAGCACAGCCCCCACCATGGGATTCGGGCTTGCCAACGATCGGCCCTTCCGCGCCAGGCCGAGCGCCTCATTCATAAACGCGACGGTCATGATTCGAATAAGGACTCGATAAATTTTTCCGCGTCGAACGGCAACAGGTCGTCCTCTTTTTCGCCCACACCCACGTAACGAATGGGCAGATTCAATTCGCGCGCGATGGCCACCACGATCCCGCCCTTGGCGGTCCCATCCAGCTTGGTCAGCACGATGCCCGTCACGCCCGATGTCTCCGTGAATTTGCGCGCCTGCTCCAGGCCGTTCTGCCCGGCAGTGGCGTCCAGCACCAGCAGCACCTCGTGCGGCGCATCCGGAATCACCTTCTTGGCCGTGCGGCTCATTTTCTGCAGTTCCAGCATGAGATTCTCTTTGGTCTGCAGCCGCCCAGCCGTGTCGACGATCACGTAATCCACCTTGCGCGCGCGGCCCGCGTTGACCGCATCGAACAGCACCGCGCTCGGGTCGCTGCCCGGATTCTGGCGGATCAGCGGCGACCCGGTCCGTTCCGCCCAAATCTCCAGTTGCTCGATGGCCGCCGCGCGGAACGTGTCCGCCGCGCACAGCATCACGGATCGCTGTTCGTTCCGAAACCGGTGCGCCAGTTTTCCGATAGTGGTCGTCTTCCCCGACCCGTTCACGCCCACCACCAGGACCACCGCCGGCGGCTCCGCAACCCGCGCCGGAGCGCGCTCGCTGGCTTCCAGTATCTCCAGCAAGTGGGTGCGAATCAGCCCCTTCAACTCCGCCGCGTCGTTTACCTGGCGCCGTTCCACGCGCTGCCGGATGCGCGTCAGAATCTCGTCGGTAGTGCGCACGCCGATATCCGCCGAAATGAGCGTGGACTCCAGCTCATCCAACAGGTCGGCGTTGATCTCCTTCTTCCCCTGGATGACATCTTCCAGCGCCGTCACCAGCCCCGCGCGCGTCTTCTGCACGCCACTCTTCAACTTCTCAAGTAGCGATGGCTCCCGCTCGACGGTTCCAAAAAGCGTCTGGATCATTTTGCTTCCATTCTACCAGCCGCTCATGTGGGGCAGGCTGTCAGCCTGCGGCCGATTGTCAATCGGCCCGGCGAGCCGAAGCTCGCCTGCATGTTCGAGCGCGAGATTCCTACCGCCGAAGCCGCGTCCCAAACCCGCTCGCCGTAGCCGCGACCGCTTCCCGAAACTCGCGCGCAAAATTCTCCGTACGGGAGTGCCCGAGCGTACCCGCAACCTCGCCCGCCCGAGACCCAGGCAGACGTTGCAGTTCCACCGCACACCGAATCCTCACCAACCGGAGATACTCGCGAAACCCCATCCCCGTGCGCCGCCGGAAGATCCGCCCCAGGTAATTCTCCGACACTCGATACTCCTCAGCTAATCGCTTGATGGATACCCGGACGCTCCCATTCTCCCGATGAGCGAGGTCCAGCATCGCCGTAACTCGCCACGCCCCGGAAGCCGGCGCGCCAAAGTGATGGCGATGAATGGTAAGAAGGATATCGAGATGGCAGAGGAAAACCCGCCGAAGAGGCTTGGGCGCGGCCGCCGGAACCGCGGCCCCATAGGCATCGCGCTCCAGCCACGCGTCGCGGACTCCGGGTTGTGCCGCGAGAAAAGCCTGAAAGTCCCCCGCCTGTTCCTCGCGGCTGAGAGCCAGCCAACCGTGAAAGGCTGCCTCGTGCGCGGACTGGAGATCGGCTGACGCACTCGTAGGCCCTAAATCCGGATGGGAACAACTCCCCGAGACCGCTTCGTAGAAATTCGCCAGCGTCAACACCCCGGGCAAGCCGCGATGGGAGTTCATCGACTTCTCGCAGGACGCGCGATAAGCCGGCGTCAGCGGATCGCGTAACTGGTTGGTGGCTCTGAGACATAGGTGCGTACCAGACAGCTCAAAAGCTTGTCCTTTATCTTGGTCTGAAATCCGAAACGAAATCAAGTGTTGGTTTTGATAAGAAAATCGCAAATTTCCTATTGCCCTGCACGGGACGGACACCGTATATTAAGTCAACAATGTCCTAAATACGAAATACCAAGAATCGGAAAGCTACTAAAAGGAGGCTATTGCAATGATAATGCGATGGATAGCGCTGTCATGCGCAGCATTTATTTTCGTGCCAGGTACATCGGCACAAACGAGTGGTCCCACAACGGGCGCGCCGGCAACACCCCAAAGACCACCGTCGTCCGCCACACAGGCGGGCGGGGCGGTGGTGGCGCTGGACCACCTGGGCTACTGGAAGATCGAGAGGCACACGGCTGCCATTGAGGTGACCGCTGTCGACGACACGCCCTACCAACAGACCATCACGCTAAAGAACGCGTCCTCGCGGGCGATCACCGGGTACATTCTGAGGGCCTCCCCGCTAGAGGTTCACACGCTGGAAACCATTGGACAGCCCTGGGCGCCAGGTGAGACTAAGGTCTTTACGATCGGGCCGGAGCTGACTCGATCTTCGGACTACACGATTGCTGTACTGGGCGCGGTGTTCGAAGATGGCACGAGCGAGGGGGGAAGCCCCCAGATACAGGAACTTCAATTCCAGAGGCTTGGAATGATGTTGGAGTTTGCTCGCATCGACGGGATCCTTTCCACGGAACCGCGCGCCCCGGAGAGCAAGGAGGCACTCTTGGGGGCCATCGGGGATCTCCCGTCGACCCCCGATGAGGCGGTGAAGTCCCTCTCCGGCGTGACGTTCCGCAGCTTGTCCGCGCGCGGACTCAACCCGCCCAGGCCGGACCACACCGAATCGACGCGGCTAATGCACAGTTTCCTAGGCGGAGTGCGGGTGGCTAGAGAAACGGTGCAGATGCGACTAAAAGACCTTGACAATCCGTCCAGCGATTTTTCATCGACGGTGACGGACCCGTTACTAAGGCGCGCCGCCCGCTTCGACCGGATGGTGACGGAGGTTAAAGCCAACCTTGCGATGTTTGGCAGCTATGTTTCCCGAACGGGAGGAGTACTACGATGAACATCCCAAGGACGCTAGCCCTACTGATCGGAGCGGTCGCCGGGCTAAACGGGCAGCAGGCGTGCGTGCCCACGGTCACTCAAAACAAAGATATCAACGACGTCGGATGCCCGGCCTCCATCAGCAGCCCCGGCCCTTTTCCCCTCACGAAGAATGCGATCTGGGATATCAGCTTCCCCGACGCGTTCTTTACGGACGGAGCACTTACCGCAGCCGGCCAGTGTGCAGAAGTATCAGGCTGTGGCCTAGCAGCGTTCGTGCTTACCTGGCTGAACGGGCCGACCCAGTGCTGGCCCATCGTCTACTCCCCGAACGTATACGACGGCTACATTCAGATGTTCGCTCAGCCCGAGCAAGAACACAGCGACTGCGCCCGACCCGCCACACGTCTGCAACCCCTGCAGCGCGGATATCACTCAATGCAGCTCCGACTCCGGCTGTGACTGGGGGAACGGAGGCAACCCCTGCGGCGATGGAGGCTGCTTCTGTTCCAATAGCTGCTGCTTCAACTGTAGCTCCTACGCGGGACTACCCTGCGACGACGGCTGCGGTACGATCCAGTGCGACAACTCCTGCGCCGACAACGGTGCCTGCGGCGGAAGCAGCGGAGGCGGAGGCGGTGAAGGTGGCGGCAACTGCAACGACGGCGGCGGCGACAGCTGCGGGGTCTGCGGAGAGGAGCAGTCGTACGGGACCACCTGCACGTGCAACGATCCCTGCGCTGGCGGCAGCACCGGGGGTGACGGGGGCGGCGACTGGGGCGGTGGAGACGATTGCAGCTGGGCGAGTTGCTCCGACTCGTCCGTGTGCTTTGGCTCTTGCGACAATAACTGCGACTGCGTCGAAGACTACGACGATCCGATTCTCATCGACCTCAGCGGCGCGGGATTCCCGATGAGCAGCGAGCAAAACGGAGTCCCATTCAACTTCTCCGGCAACGGGCCGGTCCAACTCTCCTGGACCGAGAAGGGCGCCGATGTCGGGTGGTTGGTTCTGGACCGCAACGGCAACGGAAAAATCGATGACGGAGCCGAGCTGTTCAGCAATCTCTCGCCCCAACCCGCCGGGGTTCCAGGCGGAAAGAACGGCTTCCGCGCCCTCGCGGTGTATGACCTGCCGGCCAACGGCGGCAACGGCGACGGTTGGATCACCGCCAAGGATGCGATCTTCTCCAAGCTGCTGATATGGGTGGACCGGAACCACGACGGAATCTCTCAGCCGAACGAACTGTTCACCATGCAGCAGGCCGGCGTGAGGGCGATCTCCGTCCAGTACCAGGCGGCGCGATCCACCGACGCCAATGGCAACCAGTTCCGGTACCGCGGCGAGATCGTCTGGCAGAAGCCCGTAAACGGTCAGCAGACCGCAGCGACTTACGACGTGCTGCTGGTCGCCGGCAAGTAATTTCCTCCGGCCAATTCGGGGTGCAATACCAGCCGTCCCGAGTTGGCCGATTTCATCCTGGGATCCGGACTCGTTCATTTCCGGACAACGACTCACTCGAAGGAGATCGGACTATGAATACCAAACGTGTGTCTATTACAACATTATCCGTTTTTCTAATGTGCCTGCTCCCCGGCAAGGCGCAAAACTCCGCGCCCCAGTGCCCTTCGCTTTCCGAAGCGCAGCGGTCCAAACTCGTGGACTATGTCCAAAAGAAATACAAGCTCCCCGCCGCTATGCCGCTCGATGTGGCCCAAACCGCCATCCTCGGCGCCTGTTACCGCAAGCTCGAATTTAAATCGCAGGACCCGCGCCGCTTCTTCCAGATCGCCCTCTTCGCAGCGCCCGACCTCCGCTTCCTCACGCGCGAACTCATCGATTCGGATCTCGATCCGGTCGCGGAAGAGCGCCAGAAGGAGAAGACCCTCGCCGACGGGCTGAAGCGCGGAACCTTCCCCGTGCTCGGCGCCAAGGATGCCCCGGTCACCATCACCGTGTTCTCGGATTTCCAGTGCCCGTACTGCGCCCAAGCCGGAATCGGTCTCGTCAAGGACATCCTGCCGTCCGAAGCTGGAAAGGTGCGTCTGGCCTTCCGCTACTTCCCGCTGTCAATGCACCCGTGGGCGCGCGCCGCGGCCGAGGCGGCCTCCTGCGCTTAGGACCAGGGCGACCAATACTTCTGGAAACTCCACGATTACCTCTTCGAGCATCAAAAGGAAATCACGGTGGACACCGTCCAGCGGCGTCTCCTCGGACAGGCGGCCTCCGTCGCCGGCTTCGACACCCAGAAGTTCGAAACCTGTCTGGACTCGAAGGCCGGAGCGGCGCGCGTGGATGCCGACATCGCCTTCGGTAAAGAGGCGGGCGTGTCCGGAACGCCTTCCATCTTCATAAATGGAAAGCAGCAGACCAGCGGCTACAAACCGGACCAGATTCGGGCGGCCATCCGCGAGCTGACGGAGGGCGCCCAGACGGCGGTGACAGGAGCCTCTTGCAAAATTGAGCTAAGCCGCAGAAAGAAAACAAAACGGTCCGATTTTGTTTGAAGAAGAGGGCTCACTCGAAGTAAGCTATTGTTGCCAAACAAAAAGCGCTTCGGGA